>Ga0326597_10000710_pt1 | contig 57580 bp, 50 predicted proteins | sample RVTome_12_FD_203789 | JGI IMG/M metagenome (GOLD analysis project Ga0326597, IMG submission 203789) | Soil microbial communities from uranium-contaminated site in the Upper Colorado River Basin, Wyoming, United States - RVT100D185 | ecosystem: Environmental > Terrestrial > Soil > Contaminated >...
TGAAGAGCATGCTCGACCCGATCTGCCACCCGGGAACGCCGTCTCGGCGGTTGAGGTAGAGCGCCATCGCGCCCTTGCCGATCTGCTCGTTGACGATCGAGAGAATGTACGTGCAGCCGCGGATCGGAAGGATGTCGACGTATCGAACCCGGGCATTGAACCAATTGACGACGCGCCATACCACGAGTGAATCGATCAAGAAGAAGAACGCCGAGTAGGGAACCATCAGCGCGAGCCAGTGTCCCCACTTCACCTGGGCCAACACCGCCAGCAGGAATCCGATGGCGGTCTGCCCTTCGCGCGCGGCCTGCGCGCTGATCCGGCCGTAGAGGTAGCCGAAGCACGCGACGGTGATCAGCCAGGGGAGCGCACGCTGCCAGAGCGGAGCCTTCGGCCGTTCGCCGCCCTGGGTCTCGGTCATCTCGCCGCGTGCCTCGAATCGCCGCCATCCGATTGGGGTCCCACGCAGCGCCGCAGGATCTCATCGAGCGAAGTCAGCCTGATGCCGAGTTTCCGTCTCGCGGGTTCGGGATCGACGTCATCGTCTGCGAGGATGACTTCGAGCGCCGATTTCGTGATCGGTGGGCTGGCGAGAAAGCGCTCCATGAGGCCCGTGACGACAAGAAGCAATCCCACTGGAATCGACACCACATGAGGTCGGCGATCGTAGAGCCGCGCGGCGCGCTCGATGAACTCGCGCTGGGGCAGTGACTCCGGTCCCGCGAGGTCGAGAATCAGATCGTCCAGATCGTCTCGTTCGAGGCCCGCGACGATGGCTTCGACGACGTCGCTCGCGTAGATGGGCTGGGTTCGAGAACGGCCGCCCGCGGCGAGCGGGAGCACGCGCGCGAGCGCTTCACGGCGCACGATGTGCGCGGTGACATCGCCCGGACCGATCACCATCGGGACGCGCAGGATCAGTGCGGGCGTCTTCGCATCGAGCAAGATCTGCTCGGCTCGTCCCTTCGAGGCGAGACATGCGTTGGCGGACTTCGGATCGCTGCCGAGAATGCTCAGGTAGACGACGCGTCGAAGGTCTGCCATCGCCGCTGCGTCCGCGAGCGCCCGGGTCGACGCTTCATGCGCGTCTCGATAGCGACTGGCTGCAGTTTCCTTGAGGATGCCCACGAGGTGTACCGCGTACCGACAATCCCGGGCGGCCTCCGCGAGTTCTTCGGCGCTCCGATAATCGACGACGGAAACTTCGGGGCGAATTTCCTCCGGCAGCGCCTCGAGCAGCCTCGCGGCCCTCACTGAACGAACGACCGCGCGTACCGGTACCCTCGGATTCGAGCGCGCCAATCGCTCGACCAGACGGCGGCCGATCTGGCCGTTCGCACCGGTCACGAGCACGCGCGCAGCGGCGGTTTGGGCGCCCAGCTGGCTCGATCGCCGAGTCATGTCGCTGTCCGATTCGTCCGGCGGCTGATTCACGTCTTGTAGGACGGATCGAGTCGATCGAGTCGCCGCCGAATCGCCTTCCATTCGAGTTTTCCATCGAGCCCTTCCGGTCCGCCCGCCGCGGTCGTGCGATCGATCGCGGCGGATTCCGGAACGAGCCACTCGCCGCCCGAAGCCATGACATCGGCCTGTACCTTGCACGCGGCCTCGAGGTTATAGAGCGCCGTGAACGCGGCCCCGACGCTGGCGCCGCAGCTGAGCAGGCCGTGGTTGTGCAGGATCATCGCGATGTTGTCTGCGCCGAGATCGGCGACCAGGCGCTCGCACGCACCGGCGGCCGTCTGCATGTCCCACTCGTGATAACCGATGTGATCGCGAAGGAACATCGCCTGTTGAGTCAGCGGAAGCAGTCCGCACTTCATGCACGAAACGACCATGCCAGCGCGCGTGTGACTGTGCAGCACCCAATTGACGTCGGGTCGCGCTAGCAGCACGCTGCTGTGGATCGGATGGCCCGCCTCGTTGACTGGGTGATCGCCGTGCACCACTTCGCCGTCGAATCCAACAGTGATCAGATTGGATGCGGTGATTTCCTCGAAGAGCAGCCCGTAGGGGTTGATGAGGTAGCAGTCGTCCCGGATCGGGTGCCGAGCCGAGATGTGGGTGTAGATGAAGTCCGTCCAGCCGAATCGAACAAACGCCCGGTAACAGGCCGCCAGATCGCAGCGAACTGCCCACTCCACAGCACTGAAGTCACGCGAAATCGCCATGCCGTCCTCCCGCCTCGACGGAGAAGTCGCCGAATGCTCGACACCGTACCCGCTTGCCGCGACGCGAGGGTATCACGGACTCGGCTGGGATTGCCGTTCCCGCCAGGGGGCGCAGCTCGCAGTCCGACCGCCTTTGCCCGGTTCGCGCAGCAATCCGGTGCGGCGTGGCTCTCGAGCCTTCCGGGCCCGTAGACGGGGATTTCCGCGGCGGCGGGCCCGACGACCGCTCGACCCAATCGTCTTCGGGGTGCGCGATGAAATCCGGTATGCGAACTTTTCGCGGGGAGATCAGCCAGCCGATGGCGACCGGGTGAAGCGTGGCTGAACGAGCGAGCGTGACGTCGGAGAATTGGCTCGACGCGCCCCACAATCGCCTGGGATTCATTCGGGTGCCAGAGCTGGCTCGGACGCAGCGAATCTCCCGCGGCGACGGGCCTGTTTTCGAGCTGGCCAGAGATGAACGCAGTTTCGATTCATTCAGTTTTGAATTCGAAGCTGAAACGACCTCGCTTCCGCAGATGCTCGAGTCCACCTATACGGACGGCCTGCTGATCCTGCACGATGGCGTCATCGTTTTAGAACACTATGCGGGCGCGATGAAGCCCTCCGACACCCACCTGCTGATGTCCATTTCGAAGTCGCTCGCCTCGACACTCTGCGGCGTGTTCGTCGAACGCGGCCTCGTAAAACCGCAGGCGGCGGTCGTCGACTACATCGAAGAACTGCGCGGAACCGCCTGGGAGGGATGCGCGGTGCAGCACCTGCTGGACATGCGCGCGGGTACGCGCTGGAACTACGTAGAGGACGAGACGAAGATCTGCGATGTATCGAATTATCGATCCCATTCGCGCCGCGACATTCCGCCTGACACCGCTTCGTGGATTCACTCGATCGACAACTCCCATGAGCACGGTGGGCCGTTTCGTTATGTGTCGCTCGTGAGTGACGTCCTCGGATGGGTGTTGGAACGCGCGGGCGGAGGGTGCTTCGCGGATCTTTTTGCTCGCGAGATCTGGTCCGCGATCGGCGCCGAGCGCGATGCGGAGATCATCCTCGACGCTTCGGGTTTTTCGATCGTAGAGGGCGGCATCTGCACCACGCTTCGTGACCTCGGGCGATTCGGGCAGATGTGCTTGCAAGCAGGCGAACTAGCGGGCCGACGGGTGGTGCCCGCCGATTGGTTCGGGCGGCTGCGGGTTCGCGACTCCGAGCTCGTCGACGCGTACGCGGCTGCGCCTGAGTACGACTCCGCGAAACCCGACGCCTTCTACCACGACAGCTGGTGGATCTATGACGCGGTGCGCGGCGTCTACTCGGGCCTGGGGATCAACGGGCAGACGCTGCTCGTCCATCACCCCACGCGGACGGTCGTGGTCAAGTTTTCCACGCACCCCGAATTCGAAGATCAGCGTCTATTCGCCATGCAAGACACCGGGGTGCTCGCACTTTGCGAGTTTCTCGGGAGCTGATAGAAGGCAATTCTGCGATCTCTTATCCGTTATCCGATGTTTGTTTTCATCCCATCAGCCCCTGCTCTAGACTGAAGCGTTGCTGTACGAAACGACCGAGACGGGTACGCCCTAGAGCGTCGAGATTCTGCCAATGGCGAGTTTGTCCTTCCTCGACTTTGCAATCGTCGCCGGCTACATGCTGCTGATGATGGGTCTGGGTGTGGTGCTCGCCCGCCGAGGCGGTGATTTTACGGATTTCTTTCTCGCGGGCCGCGCTCTGACCACGCCGATCCTGATCGCATCACTGGTCTCCACCTATTACGGTATCGATGTCCTGTTCGGCACCTCGCAGATGGCTTACAGCGAGGGTGTGGTGGCGTGGTTCGGCTATTCGCGGGTCGGCTATTTCGTCATCCTGGTCATGGTCTTCGCCTTGGCCGAACGACTGAAACGGGAAGACTACACGAGCCTGCCCGATGTGATGGGCCGCTTCTACGATGATCGCAGTCGGTATACGTCTGCGGCTGCCACATTCATGTATTCCGTGCCGGCCACATCGCTCTACGGCTTCGGCATCATTGGATCCGTTCTGCTCGGTTGGCCGCCGGTGTTGAGCATGCTGTTGTTTGGCAGCGTCGCCCTCGTCTACACCCTGGCGGGCGGGATCTATGCCGTCGCCTTCACCGATGTGATCCAGTTCGTACTGATGTGCGTACTGCTGGCAGTCGCCGTGCCGCTGGCCCTCGGTCTGATCGGCGGATTCGATGCCATGTTCGTCAACCTCGAGCCGGCTTACTTCGAACACATGGGCGACATGTCTCTCGGCCTGCTGCTGATCTATGCCTCGACTCATCTGGCCGCACTGGTCGAGCCGTCGTTCTATCAGCGCATCTTCGCCGCCCGCTCCTTCAAGGCGGTGCGCAACGCCATCCTCATCGGAATCGTGTTATGGGGTGCCTACGACTGGGTGGTAACCGTGCTGGGCATGGCAGCGCGCACCGCGGTACTGCAGGGTGCTCTCGACCCCGGAATCGCAGGTGACCATTCGCTCGCGCATCTCCTTTTCGCCGTGCTGCCCGTCGGGCTGTTGGGGCTCTTCATCGCTGGAGTGCTGGCGGCGCAGATGTCGACCATGGACTCCTACTGCCTGGTGGCCGGCGGCAGCCTCTGTTACGACATCTATCGCCCGCTCTTCAATCGCAAAGCCAGCGAGGCGATGCTGATTCGTGGCACGCGCATCGGGATTCTCGTCGCGTGGTGCGTCGGTTTCACGATGGCTTCGTCCTTTGGGCAGCTGCTCGGACTGTGGGTGTTCATGGCGTCGTTCCTGATTTCTACCACCCTGGCTCCGATCTTGTTCGGGCTCTACATACCCGCCTGGCGTCGGCCTCTGGCCGGCTTTCTATCGAGCATTCTCGGTCTGTCGACTGTCATCATTGCGAATGCCATCATCGTCCTGGTTGGCCATTATTCCGAAACGAAGGCGACGTACGTTTTCGAGGTGCACTTCTTCGACCGAAACTGGACGCTACTCCAGGAATACATCATGTTCCTCAGTGTGCCTCTCTCGTTCCTGGGCTTCTTCCTCGGCCTGATCTTGGATAAACGACGAGCATGAGCGGTTGGGAATTGTTTACCTGGTGGAGTGTCGCCGTTCTCGCGGTCGGACCACTTCTCGTGCTGGTGTTCTTCTTGCGCGATCTGCCCGATCTGTGGCGGCGACACTGCGGGCGCGTGAAGGTTGGGGAGCGTTCACCGATGCCTCCGCCAATACCAACGAAGTCCCGCGATCGCTGACCGACGCACATGCACCAGTTGCCTTCGTCGAGTGCTGGTGCATCGCAATCCGCAGGATCAGCTTCGGATGAACCAGGATTCGACGTGCCACTGGGCGGATTTGCGCCCGCTCGCCAGGATCTGGTTGCTCTCGAGGATCCGGCGGTTGAGCTGCGGTACGTCGAGCGTTTTTCCCTCGCGGAACGGAAAGTTGCTGTGGCGCACCACGAACGGGGCACCATCACTCGGGGAGATTGCGTAGCTGGCCTCGCAGTCGAGGATCGCGCGCATGCGCTCGAGGTCGTCCGTCGATCCCTTCAACTGCGCTTCGAGGCTCAGGAGGTTTTCGCTCGTGCTCTTTTCGACGTAACCCGTGTAGCGCCCCGTGACGAGCAACACAGCCAGTACGTCGTTTGGCTTGGATGCATCGCGCAGCGTCAGGTGTGCGATCAGGCCGTCGTCGTTTGGTTGCTGCACCCAGGCCTCTTTGTACGGAACGGGACTTTTCGGCGTATCGTACTCGTAGATCACGTCGCCATTTGGTTCGAGCCGCCCATCATCGGGGAAGATCGACACGTCGTCGGACGAAAATCCGAAGCGATCGCTCCAGCCCTTCCACGTTGCTACATCGTTCTCGATGGTGCAGATGCCGGTGTCGCCCGATTGCCGTGCGAGTTGCATCAGTTCGTCGCTCGAGAAGTCCTGGAGCGAATTTCGCCCCTCGAACGCGGGCCGATCATGCGGAATTCGCAGATCGAAGTACTGAGACTCGGTCTGGATCCAGATCGCGACGGACGGATCCTTCTCGCCGCCTCCGAGAACGATGTACTCGCGGTCCATGCATCCAATGGCCCAGTCGGGAACGGTTTGCACGGCTTGTCGCATGTGGCTTCGCTCTAGTCAGAAGGAGGTGAGGAACGAGGCTGCGTTTCCCCCGGTTACCCGGCCTTCGCGCGCAGCGTCTAGAAACGCCCGGCCCCAGGCATCTGCGTCGGCTTCGTCCCGGTCGGCGCTGCCGCCCGTGATGCGCGTCACCCGGTACTTGTGAAAGATTTTCAGCTGGGACGAAAACGGAATCAGATTGGCGGGATCGTCGACGAATAATTCGCGGTGCACTGCGGGAAGCTTCCACCATGGCGTAATCGGCCTGGCGTGATGCGCGTTGTGAAAGCCGAAGTTCAGCGTGAACCAATTGACCCATTCGCGGTCGAAGGAGTGGGGGTTGCTGAACGAGTGCTCCTGCTCGAACGCGTAGTCGCCCTTGCGCGGCGGTGGCTCTTTGGAGAACAAAGTGAGGTGGTAGCCGTAGTCGTGCTGCAGACCGTCCATGAAGCGCAAGATCGTCATCATCATCATGTATGCGACCGCGTATAGGAGCGCGGCCTTCGGATGGAACCAGAGCACGCCAAAGAAGATGGTTCCCCGGATCAGGATGACCGCGACGTTTCGCGCCCGCTGATCCCGGCGCTCAGGAATGGCGAACGAGGTGAATACCATGATGAAGTGCATGATCAGGTCGTGAGCGGGGATGTAGAACCACTCGAGGGTCCGGGTCACGCGCAGCGCGGTGGGGTGCTCGCGGAAGTACCGCTCGTAGTCGAACCACACGACATCGTCGACGTCGACGTGGTGCCGGAAGTGCTTGTAGCGGATGTCCTCGTAGGTTCCGTAGGAGGCGCCGCAGAGCCAGGTCAGGAACTTGCCGAGACGCGCGTTGTCCGTGTTCTGTTTGAAGACGGTATTGTGGCCGCACTCGTGAATCATGTAGGCCGCGATCGTCATGCCGTGAGCCAGCAGCAGGGTCGCCAGCGCATTCACGAGCCAGCTGTCGTGGAACAAACCGGCAATGCCGAATCCGTACGCGAAAAGCGCGTACGCGATGGCGCCGCCGTGGTAGAGGACGCCCTCGGGATTTCGAAACGCGGGAGCGGCTGCGGAAGCCATGCGATTTCTCCTCAGGTGACGAGTTCGACCATCTCGAATTCGCTCTTGGCCGTACCGCAGTCGGGGCACTCCCAATCGTCCGGGATATCCTCCCAGCGCGTCCCCGGTACGAGGCCCTCGCTGGGCAGGCCTTTGGCCTCGTCGTATACGAAACCACAGATCTGGCATTCCCAACGCTTCACGGTGCGATCTCCTGGGCGGATCAGAGCGCGGCGACAAATGTAACTCCCCGCGTCGAGCGCCGCATGGTCGGTGTTTGGCGACTGCGCGCAATGGACTGCCGTGGTAGTTTCTCACCCTTTGAGGGAGAACTCGATGGAAACCGACCGAGAGGCTTCGTCATCAGAAGCAGCTTCCGGATTGCACAAGTGGACGGGCCGCATTGCCCGCCATCCGCGCGGTGTCGCACAGGGTATCGGTTTCGCGTTGCTCGCGATCATCGTGCTGCAGAATTTCGAGTCTACATCGGTGGACGTGCTGTTTTGGACGATTTCCGAACTGCCAAAGCTGGTCTTGATCTTTCTCGCGATGATCATCGGCGCGCTGGGCTGGGAAATCTTGCGTCGCACGTGGTTGCGCTAATGGAACCGACAGCCTGATTTCGGGATCAGAAAGACATCTCCAGTCGGATTCCGACCTGCAACGCGTTTTCCAGGCCCGGATCCATGCTGGGATGGATGATGTACTGCACATCCGACTGCAGAATCAGCCCGGGTTGGATTTCGGCCCGATAGGCTACCTCGATCACGGTTTCCGTACGCTCGACGGGAGTCATCGCCACGTTCTCCGAGAATCTGACGAACTCCCCTCCATTCCACACGCTTGCCGCGGCCACGCCGACCTCATCGCGATCGCGCCCGGGAATCAGTCCGACGTAACGGAGGCCGGCGCCCCAGTAGTACGCGAGTCGATTTCGGTTCTCGTCCGCGTAGCCCAACTGCACGAATGCCCCGAGCCCCTGGGTGCCATCGGCTTCGGAATACAGCGCCTTCTCGCCAATCAGATAGAGGCCGAAGTTCCTGTCGTGCAACTCCCCGTCGAAATTCTCTAGCTGAGCGGTGTGCAGCCAGGCCCCGACACCCAGCTTGAAGTAGTCGTCATGTCCCGGCTCGCCCCACGCCAATCCGGCCTCCAGCGCGGCAAATACGCCATCGCCTTTCTCGAGCTTGATGGTGGTACGCGTCGAGTCGTTCGGGTCGCCCGGCACGCCGTCGTAGACGCCCGCCAGGAGGTAACTGTCTTCGGTTGGCTCGATCCGCACGCGAAGCGCGAGCGCGGTCGTGGGAAAGATGGAGGGCACCGTTTGTGCGATGTCGGGCGAGATGCCGAACGAGCTGTTGATGAACATCAAGCCATACTCGATGACATCGAACTCACTGTTGAAGTCGTGCAGTCCGCCTAGCACGGACAAGCGGTCGGCAGCAAAGCGATGCTCGTACCAGGCTTCGTAGAGCCGGGCGGCTTCCGTCGCCTCGATATTGCTCGTAATCTGCAGGTCGCCGACGAGATCGCTGATGAATCCTCCAAAATTCCAGTTGCCGAGGCCGTAAAGAAAAAAAGTGCCACCTCTCCAACCGCCGGCTTCTTGCGTATCCACCTCGCAAGTCAGGTCGAAGTTTCCCAGGACGGTGCCGTCTCGCCGGAGCCCGCCGCGGACGTTGTGTGCGAAATCGAACTTCAGCACCGCCCCGACCGAGATTCCGCTGTCTTTGAGGGCGGCGTGCAGCCCGCTCGTGGCGTCGAGGGTTTCTCGAGGTTCCGCTGCAGCAAGGCGTGGCACGAAGACCACGACGAGAAACAGCTCAGCCATCCACGAGCGCCTCGGCATCAGACGTCAGCTCTCCGGCGTTTGAAGGCCTTGCTGAGAGGTTTTATCGAAAATGAAATTCAATTTCAATAAAATAACCGAGATTGCCGCTCTCGGATTGCCGCTCTCGGATTGGGTCGCGCGATCCGTCCCCGTGGCTTGCGGAGATTCGGAGCCGGCGGGGGCGCGAAATCCAGCGAGCTGCCGCACATCTCGATCGCCGATCGGAACGGTGGCCGAACTCCGCGATTTCATGCGAGATCTGCGGGGTTCCAGACGGCTGACCGTCAGCGCGGGTGACGCAATGAACGCCGATTCGCGTGTTCCAACTACGACAACGGGGCGACTTCTTCGAGAAAACTGCGGATGCGCTCGAAATAGCGGCGCCCACCGATCTGGGTGAGATCGTTGTGCCCAGCGCCGCGGATGGTTTCGAAGGCTTTTGGTTGCGGCGCCACATCGAACAGCCGCCGACCGAGTTCGTGATCGACGATCTCGTCGCGGTCGCCGTGGAAGAAGAGCAGCGGCGCTCGGACCCGACCGATTTTCGAAGCCGAATCGAAGCGCTTGCCGGCGAGTGCACCGAGCCATCCGCCACCGCGGCCATTCGACACGACATCGGCGATCGACGGAAACGTGCTTTCGAGAATGACTCCGGCCAACTTGCGATCCTGGGCGAGATCGACCGCGACCGCTCCCCCCAGCGACCGCCCGAAGACGACCACCCGGCTTTCCGAAAAGCCGAGCTGCTCGATCAGGTGGCGGAGTCCCGCGCGGGCGTCCGCAAAGGTGCCCGACTCGCTGGCTCTCCCTTCGCTCAATCCGTAACCTCGGTAGTCGAGCACGAGGACACTGCAATCGAGCCGTGCAAGTTCAGCCGCATTGGGCAGGCGATGCGACGCGTTTCCCGCATTGCCGTGTAGGAACAGCAGCGCGCGGTGCGCACCTGGCGCGGGCAGGTAGAATGCGTGGATCCGAACGTCATCCTCGGTTGCGAAGAAGACTTCCTCGCCGTCGATCCCGAGTTGCTTTGGCGTGATCGCCACACCCCGAACGGGATAGAAGATCATCGACTCGACGAGGTAATTCCACATCGCGGCTCCCAATACGAGGGCAAAAACGAGGGCGAAGAGAAGTAGTGCGGCGCCCCGGATGCGCATCCAGTCAGAGTACGCGATCAGCGAGTCGGCGCACCCGGTTAGCGTACGCGATCGGCCAACCCGTGCGCCCGATCGGTTCGCGCACCCGGTCAGCTGGTGGGTTCGGCCAACGCCCGCGATCGCCCTCGACGGATCACCGCGCCGCCCAGAGCGATTGCGACGGCCCAGACGCTGAGCCAACTCAATGCGAACACGATTCCCACCCGGTCCCCGAGTGCGCCGGTGAGCCACGGAACGACGAAGCACCCGGTCGATCCCGCTCCCGCAGCCAGGCCGATCACGGAACCGATCGCGTGTGGAAATCGCTGCCCCGCGAGCGCGAGTGTCAGCGGAAAAACCGGGCCCAGCGCGAAGCCGACGCAAAAATAGAGCACCGCGACCTGGCTGGAGCCGACCGCCGCGCCAATTGCGATCGCCGCGCAACAAAGGATCCCGGAGCCAATCAAGACGCGGCCGTCCAGATTGCCGCGCAGCATGAGCGTCCCGAGTCGTCCGGCCAGGAGACCAAACCACATGCCGCTGATTGCGGTCTGCCCGTGGATCACGTCGAGTGAAAGGCCGTCGGTCGCGTAGGGAACGGCAAATACTCCCATCGCCGTCTCCAGCCCGAGATATGCAAAAGCCACGACCACGAATGGAACGATCGCTTTGGAGAACAGGACATGTGCGTCGGTTTTCAATGCGCCAGCCATCCGTGTTGGCCCTGGAAGTCGAACGAATAGCGCGGCCACAGCGAGTGCGAGATGGGCGACGCCCATCGCGTGGAAGGATCTCGTCCAGTGCCAGTGGGTCGCGATCGCGGCGACCAGGAGTGGCCCGAGGATCGCGCCGAACGCGGTCCCGGTGTGTAGAAGCGCCATGGGCCTCGCGGAACGCTCGCGGTATCGCTCGGCGATCGCCGCGTTGAAGAGCGTGTCATACGCGCCCGAACCCAGGCCGATTGCGGCAAACAGCAGGAGTGCTTCTCGGAAGCTGTTGCTGGGTCCGAACGCGAAGAGTGCGATCGCGGTCAGCAGGATGGTTGCGAGGAAGAGCGGGCGATGGGGCAGTCGGTCGTAGAGCGGGCCGGCTCCCATCATGCCTACGAACATCCCTAACGCAAAGGCCGACGCGAGCATGCCAGTCTGGGCGAGATCGAGATCGAGATCCTGTGCGAAACCGGCCTGGTTTGCGCCGAGCAGGATCAGGACGAGGCCGAGGCAGAAGTATCCGCAGAAGCTGAGCGCGATCATGGCTGTGCTGACGCTAGGCGGTCGGCGTCCAGACGGCTAGGTCATTCCGAGGTCGAGCCTGGCGGCATCGGACATCATGTCGGGCGACCAGGGTGGATCCCAGACCAGGTCGAGTTGCACGGAAGTCACACCCGGAACACTGCGGGTCTTGGTTTCGACCTCCGGAGGAAGTTCTTCGGCGGCCGGGCACATGGGCGTCGTCAGGGTCATCGTGACCTGTGTGGCACCATCGGTCGCGACATCGACTTTGTAGATCAAGCCGAGTTCGTAGATGTTGACCGGGATCTCCGGGTCGAAGACGGTTTTCAACTGCTCGATCACCTGCTCGCGAATTGCGTCGGGATTCCTCGAACCCGCAGGAGCCGCATCGCCTGACTCGAATTTCGCCGTTTCTGCTGTCATTTCTTCACTTCCGGGGGCCATTGGGTCGCCTCCCAATTCCGTCATACCGCTTTCCATCATACCGCTTTCCGTCATACCGATTTCCGGAGTTCTTGTTCACGCGGTTCCGATTCTCGTGGTGCCAATTCCGTGGCTCCATTTTCCTGTTTCCGATTCCCTATTCCGTCGTCGCCGTTCCACCCGTGTCGTGTAGTGCTTCACTCATCGCGTGCCACGCGAGCGTTGCGCACTTCACCCGCATCGGGAATTCCCGAACGCCCGAGAAGACCGAGAGTTTGCCTAGCTCGTCGTCCTCGACGTTCGACTTCGGGTTCGAAGTCACCATTTCGCGAAATTCCTCGAAGAGATGCTCGACATCCCCGATCTTCCTGCCTTTGATGGACTGGGTCATCAGCGAAGCCGAGGCGGTCGAAATCGCGCACCCCGTGCCGCTGAAGCCCACGTCCTTGACGATGCCATCCTCGACGTCCAGATATACGGTGAGCTGGTCCCCACAGAGTGGATTGATGCCCTCCGCAGACCGGTTCGTGCACTTGGGCTTGCAGAAATTGCGCGGTCGTTTGTTGTGATCGATAATCACGGATTGGTAGAGCTCGCGAAGGTCAGAACTCATTGGAATAGCTCCCGAACGGTATGTAGCGCTCGAACGAGAGCGTCGATGTCTTCCCTCGTGTTGTAGAGCGCGAGTGACGCGCGCACGGTCGCGGGAACGCCAAAGTGCTCCATCACGGGTTGCGCGCAGTGATGGCCGGTTCGCACCGCGATGCCTTCGTGGTCGAGAATCGATCCCACGTCGTGGGGGTGCACTCCGTCGAGGGAGAACGACAAGACGGCGGCTTTATGCGCTGCCGTTCCGATCAGTCGCACTCCCGGGATTTCCGCCAGCGCGTCCGTCGCGTAGGCGAGCAGTTCGCGTTCGTGGCTTTCGATCACATCCAAGCCGATGCCGGTCACATAGTCGAGCGCGGCCCCGAAGCCAGTGACTCCGCCGATGTCGGGCGTGCCGGCTTCGAAGCGCTGGGGGATACCCGCATAGGTGGTCTTCTCGAAGCGGACGGTTTGGATCATCGATCCCCCACCCTGATACGGGGGCATCGATTCGAGCAGCGCTGCCTTCCCGTAGAGGACGCCCACGCCGGTCGGACCGAAGACCTTGTGGCCAGACAGCGCGTAGAAGTCGCAGTCCAGGTCCACGACGTCCACCCGATGATGGGGGACCGCCTGGGCACCGTCGATGATCACCGCAGCTCCGTGCGCGTGAGCGAGCCGTGTGATCTCCGCGATCGGATTGACGGTTCCGAGTGCGTTCGAGATATGGGCGACCGCGACGATCTTCGTACGCGGGCAAAGCAACTTTTCGAATTCTTCCAGGATCAGCGCGCCGCGATCGTCGAATGGCGCGACCCTGAGCACCGCACCCTTTGCTTCGCAGAGCATCTGCCATGGGACGATGTTCGAGTGGTGCTCCATCTCGGTGATCAGCACTTCGTCGCCCGGGCCGACGTTCTGGCGGCCGTACGTCGCAGCAATCAGGTTGATTGCCTCGGTGGTGTTGCGCACGAAGACGATCTCGCGCGCCTCCGATGCGCCGATGAATTGCTGAGTGGTGCGTCGAACGGCTTCGAAGTTCTCGGTCGCTCGAGCCGAGAGTTCGTAGATGCCGCGATGGATGTTCGCGTAGTCGCGACTGTAGCAATTGGCGATCGCATCGATCACGCACTGGGGTTTCTGGGCGCTCGCTGCGCTGTCGAGGAAGATGAGACCCGTGTTCTGCAGGATCGGGAAGTCCAGTCGCGCACGCGCCGGATCGAAGCATTCGCCACGGGAAGTCAGCCGCTCTGCAGCGCTGACAGCAGATCGTCCGGCGGCCGTCATGCCGTCTCCCTCAATGCTCGACCCTGCTCGAGCTTTGCAGTGACCAACTGCTCGATCTGTGCGCGCAGAGACTCCTGCGGGATGGCCTTTGCGATCTCGGATGCGAACGCGACGGTCAGCATGCGCCGCGCGGCCCGCTCGTCCACGCCGCGGGCGCGCAGGTAGAACAGCGCGTCCTCATCGAGGCGGCCCACCGTCGAGCCGTGGCTGCACTTGACGTCGTCAGCGGCAATCTCGAGCGTCGGCTTCGTGTTGATCTGGGCGTCGTCCGAAATCAGCAGATTCGGATTGAATTGCCGTGCGTTCGTCTTCTGGGCATCCGCACGAACCAGCACGGATCCGTTGAAGACTCCGCGGGAGCGGCCGCCGAGAATTCCCTTGTAGAGTTCGCGGCTCGTCCCATGGGGACTCGCGTGGTCTACCGTGGTCTGGCTGTCGACGTGTTGTTCGCCATCGGCCAGAAACAGTCCGTTGAGCGCGCAATCGACACCGGGCGCGTCGAGTCGCGCGTAGATTTCACTGCGGGCGAGCGCGCCACCGAGAGAAATGTGGTGGGATCGGAAGCGGCTGTTGCGCTCCTGAGTGATGTCTAGCGACGAAAAATGATACGCGGTCTCCGATTCCGACTGGGCGGTGACCAGATCGAGTTCGGCGTTTTCGCCGAGCAGGATTTGCGTCATCGCATTCGTCCAGTAGACGTCGCTGCAGAAGGATTCATATCGAAACATGATCGCGGCTTTCGCACCGCGGTCGACGCGGATGATGTTGCGCGGATTTGCGACGCGGCCAGATGCGCCTGGACTCGCGACGAAGAGCAGTTGGATCGGCTGCTGCGGGGTCTTGCACGCCGTGATCCGGATGAATGCACCGTCGCGCTGGAACGCGCCGTTCAGCGCCGCGAATGGCCTGTCGAGCGAACCCGCGCGATCGAGCAGCGGGCGAATCAACTCGGGATGTTTGGCGAGCGCGCCTGCGAGCCCCTCGACCTCCACGCCCGCGGGCAGCGCGTCGTCAGATGAGAGTTCCGGCGCGAAACGGCCGTCTTCGAAGACGAACCAGCGCTGGGAGGCCTCGCTTCCGAGTAGCGCGCGGATTTCGTCGCGCGAAACGCCATCGCGTGCCGGGGGCTCGGGGTCGAGAGACGCCTTCGCGATCTCGGAAACGCTCGTGTACTTCCAGGCCTCGTTCTTTCGGGTCGGGAATCCGAGCTCGGCGAATCGCTCGATGGCCGCGCGTCGGATCGGGACGAGCCATTCGGGACTCGAGCCGGCCAGCCGGGCCTCGCAATCGCCGAAGCGGGAGACGAAGTGCGCTTGTGCGGCGTCCAGGGTCGTCACGGCGCGGTGGCCTCCGCGGGCACCACGGCGAGCCAGCTGTAGCCCTTCTTCTCGAGTTCGTGGGCGAGTTCTCGACCGCCCGAGTGCGCGATACGGCCGTCCGCGAGCACGTGCACGAAATCCGGAACGACGTAGTCGAGAAGTCGCTGGTAGTGAGTGATCACGATGGCGGAGCGATCCGGCGACCGCAATGCGTTTACGCCATTGGCGACCACCTGCAGGGCGTCGATGTCGAGACCCGAATCCGTCTCGTCCAGCACCGCGAGGCGCGGTTCGAGGATCGCCATCTGGAGGATCTCGTTGCGCTTCTTCTCGCCACCCGAAAAACCCTCGTTGATCGCGCGATTCAGCAGCATCTCGTCGAACTCGACGAGTTTCATCTTCTCGCGCGCGAATGCGAGGAAGTCGATCCCGTCGAATTCTTCTTCGCCGCGATGGACGCGGGCTGCGTTGAGCGCAGCCTTCATGAAGTAGGCGTTCGAGACTCCGGGGATCTCCACGGGATATTGGAAGGCGAGAAAGATGCCCTCCTTGGCACGGTCTTCGGGCGCGAGTTCGAGAAGGTCACGCCCCTGGTAGAGCACGCGCCCCGCGGTGACTTCCACGGTCGGTCGCCCGGCAAGCACGTTCGCGAGTGTGCTCTTGCCCGAACCGTTCGGCCCCATGATGGCGTGCACCTCGCCGGAGTCAACCACCAGGTCGAGGCCCTTGAGGATCTCGGCGCCACCGGCACGAGCGTGCAGGCCGCGAATTTCCAGCATCGGAGTCACGTTGGCCATCAGCCGACGCTCCCTTCGAGACTCAGTCCCAGCAAGGCCTGGGCCTCGACGGCGAATTCCATCGGAAGCTCGCGCAGTACCTGTTTGCAGAATCCGTTTACGATCATAGAAATGGCATCTTCCTCGGATATACCGCGCTGGCGGCAGTAGAAAAGTTGATCCTCTCCGATCTTCGATGTCGTCGCCTCGTGCTCGATCGTCGAGGACGCGTTCTTCACTTCGACGTACGGGAAGGTGTGGGCGCCACAGCGATCGCCGAGCAGCAGCGAGTCGCACTGGGAGTAATTACGCGCGCCGGTCGCACCCGGTTGGATGCGAACCAGGCCGCGGTAGGCGTTGCTGGAGCGGCCGGCCGAGATGCCCTTCGAGATGATCGTGCTCTTGGTCCGCTTGCCGATGTGGATCATCTTCGTACCGGTATCAGCCTGCTGAAGGTTGTTGGTCATCGCGACCGAGTAGAACTCGCCCACCGAATCATCGCCCTGGAGCAGGCAGCTCGGATACTTCCAGGTGATCGCCGAACCCGTCTCGACCTGGGTCCAGGAGATCTTCGAACGCTTGCCGCGACACGCGCCGCGCTTGGTGACGAAGTTGTAGATACCGCCGACGCCATTCTTGTCGCCGGGATACCAGTTCTGGACCGTCGAGTACTTGATCTCGGCGTCGTCGAGCGCGATGAGCTCTACGACGGCCGCGTGCAGCTGGTTCTCGTCGCGCATCGGAGCCGTGCAGCCCTCGAGGTAACTCACGTAGGCGCCTTCGTCCGCGATCAGCAGCGTTCTCTCGAACTGACCGGTGTTGGCGGCGTTGATTCGGAAATAGGTCGAGAGCTCCATCGGGCAGCGAACACCCTTGGGGATGTAGGCAAAGGAACCGTCGGTGAAGACCGCGGAATTGAGGGCGGCATAGAAGTTGTCTGAAACCGGAACCACCGACCCGAGGTACCGCTGGATCAGCTCGGGGCAGCGCCCGACCGCCTCGGAGAACGAACAGAAGATGATTCCCTGCTTCTCGAGTTCACCCTTGAAGGTGGTCGCGACCGAAACGCTGTCGAAGACGGCATCGACTGCGACGCCGTGCAGGCGCTTTTGTTCGCTCAGCGAGATGCCGAGCTTCTTGTAGGTCTCCAGAAGCTGTGGATCGATCTCATCGAGACTCTGGATTTTTGCGGCCTGCTTTGGCGCCGAGTAGTAGATGATGTCCTGGAAGTCGATCTTCGGGTAATGGACCTTCGCCCAGGTCGGCTCCGCGTCGTTCTCGAGCATGTCCATGAAGCGCGCGAGCGCCTTCAGGCGCCAGTCGAGCAACCACTGCGGTTCGTTCTTCTTGGTCGAGATCAGCCGCACGATGTCTTCGTTCAGCCCCGGAGGCGCCGAGTCGGAATCGATATCGGTTACGAAACCGTATTGGTAGTCGCGGTTGGCGAGCTTCTCGAGCATCGCGTCCGAGGATTGCGTCATCTGCTACTCCAATGCCTTGTCGGCCATTTTGACGCGCTCTGCCGGTCTGCCGTCGAACCCCGCGAGTGGCACGAACGGGCTCTCGGAATCCAGTGGCTTGCCGAGATCTGCGAGCGTGATATTTGCGAGTGCGGCGTGCACCGCGCCGTTGATGCGCTGCCACGGATCGCGGACCTGGCAACTCGACTCCTGCGCGCAAGCGCCCGGGTGAATCGTGCACTCGGTGATTCCGACCGGACCTTCGAGGGCCGTGATCATCTCGACGACGGGAATTTCGCTCGGGGTACGCGCGAGGCTGTAGCCGCCCTTGGATCCGCGCTGTGAGATCAGCAGCCCCGCCCGCGTCAGCGACTTGAGGATCTTGCTCACGACGGGCGCGGGAAGCTGGGTATCCTCGGCCAACTCGCGGGCGTTGTGCGAGTCGTCGTCTCGACACTCGGCGAGATGGGCCATGACGACGATTCCATAGTCGGTGAGGCGGCTGATTCGAAACACGGTCTGCCTGCTTGTGGACTGCGGGTGAATTGGGAGCGAACTGCTTCAAGATATCGGACTGAAAAGGTCCTGTAAATATCGGACTAAATCAGTTCTTTATTTAGTTTTTTATCAATAAAAACAGCTATTTATTGAGCCAACAAGGATCCGGAGCAGACTCAGCGGCGCCCTGGAGTCGGCCGGGCGGAGCCTCTGCCCGGCGCCACCAGAGATCGCCCCGCGGCTAGGAGGCAGACCCGAGGATCGGGTCTGCCGACGTCGCAAGCGAATCCGACGGATTCGCCCGCTAGGAGGCAGACCCGAGGATCGGGTCTGCCGACGTCGCAAGCGAATCCGACGGATTCGCCCGCTAGCCGACCCGCTCGATATCGGTGAGCCGGGCCAGCGGAGCCAGAACGCCGCGGCCGCCGTGGCGCCAATCCAGTGGCGGGCTCTGCAGCGAACCCGGCGCGCAGACGCGCGAAGCTCCGAGATTTGCGAGTGCATCGGCGAGCCCGGCGGTCCTCTCTCCGAATCCCTCGATGGCCACGGCAGCGAGATGGCGAGCAAGGGGTTCGATCGCGTCGAGCAGGTGCTCGGGATCTGCCACGGGAACGATTCGAATGAAGCGATGCAGCGGGGCGGGCCTCAGCTCGGGGCCATCCTCGACGATCACCGTCCAGGCCGTCGAGTCGCTGGCGTGGACCGCGACGGCGCGCCCCGCCGCGCGGCGAAGCTCGGCATCGGCGCGCTGCTGCGCGATTGCGTGGGCGGTGCTCGCATCGACCGATCCGCGCGGCCAGTTCTTCTCGGCGTCGGCGAGCGCAACCGCGATCGACCCGGCGAGTGCAGTGGCGTGTGCGAGTTCCGGATCGACGGCGAAAACCGCGATCGGCGATAGACAACCCAATTGATCCCACAGCGCGATGTCGATGGCCAGACGCTCCGCGAGGTCACTGCGACGCTCGGCCGATTCGGGGGGGACGACGGCCGCAATTGAAACTCGATGTCCGTCGACTACGAGGCGCCGGGGCGGCTTCACCAGGGACTGAACGGCGGCGATGGTTGCGTCGGAGCCGGTCGCGCAAACGCAGTCGGCTTCGAACAGGGCGCGGGTGCAATCCTCGTTGGCGGCGGCGAAGCTCGCGATCCGGATGCAGCCACCGAGTTCCGCGTCCGTCTCGGCGATCGACCGGGCGACCAGGAGCGGCGTCAGCGGATCTCGAGAAGCCGCCTTGGCGAGCACTGGGGATCGCACCGCCAGTGGCGCGATCAGCGCGAGCAGGCTCGGCATCGGAATCGAACCGGCGAGCAGGACTGCGGTCGTGCCGAAGCCCGAGGCCTTGCGGTTCGACACAGATTCGAGTGCATCGATGGAGCCGAGCTCCCGGTTCACGAGTTCGCGCAGCGCAGCGCCCGTCCAACCGTCGAGCGCTCGCCGAAGCCCCTCGCGAACCAGCGGCGCCGAGAAGCCGGTGGCCGACGGCAGCCGCTCTTCCAGATCCCGCCGCCAGCTCGAATTCGGGTCGCGCCAGCCGTCGAGCACGGCGCCGAGCACGTCGAGCACCTCGCCGATGGGTCGCCGCCTGAGTTGCTCGCCCGCGTCGCGCAGGCGTGCGAAGTGCTCGGCGATTTCGGCGGGAGTCACGGCAAACTCCCGCCCAGGATTTCGTCGGCGCCGATCGAACAGCCCCGCGTGTCCGCGCCGCGTTCGCGCCCGATCACCTCGAATCCGTCGAGTATGGCGCGGCCGAGGTCGCCGGTTCGCAGCGCGAGCGCGCTTCCCGTGTTGGCGAGGTCGACGACGACGATCGAGCCCACGTGCCCGGTCGCGGCCTCGTGGCCCGTTTCTGGATCGACGATGACGGCGCGCGCCCAGGGCGGACCCAATTTCCGACGCGGCTCGCTGGGGGCGCGGATCACCGAATCGTAGAATTGGCTGCCCAGTTCCGTCATCCCGTATTGATTGACGATTCGCTCTGCGGGTATACCCAGTACGCGTTTGAGTTCCGCGTAGAGCTCCGTGCGGGAGACTTCGCGGGAGCGCCCCTTGAAGCCCCCTGTCTCCATGATTCGCGACGCGGAAGGCAGGCCGATCAGCACGCCGCGCCGGCTCATGTGGTCGATCAGGTGCACGAACGCGAAGGCGGTGCCACACAGGGCGATGGGTACTTCCGACGCGGCGGACTCAACGAGGACCGTCAACACGCGATCGAAGAGCAATTCGCCATTTTCGACGTCGAAATTGCTGCCCGTCTCACCCAGCGCATCGAGTACGACGCCGAACATGTGGGACAGTGATGAATCGGGTTGTTCGACCGGTGAAGGAGCGAGAACTCGGATCACCGCGCGATCGTCGGGCAACAGGAACTCCGGGAACATGAAGCGGCGAAAGGTCGGAAGCAGCGAGGTTTCGTAGAGTTCGAGTGTGTCCAGATACAAGGTGCCTCGGACGTTCGTCGATGTTCCGCTCGTGCGAAAACGGTGAACCGTGTCGCTCGCAGAGAAGCAGCGCAGCTCGACCTCCTTGAGTGCGCTCGTCGGAACCGCCGGAATCTGGCGCCATTCTTTGACGTTATGGGGTGATTGACTGCGCCCTTCGCAAAATCGCCGATAGATTTCGCAGTGCTCGAACTGGAATGCAAAGAGTTCCAGCGCGAGTTCCTCGAAGCGGCTTTCGCTGTAGCTCCAACGGGGCTCGCGCATCCATTCGAGTACCTGGCGGTCGATTTCTGCGCGGCGGGGATCAGCGCTCACGCGATGGCCTCGATCAGCAGATCGATCGAGAGTTCCAGCAGGCCGCGATCGATGCTCAGAGGTGGGCAGATCGAGATCACCCGACCGTCGTCGCCGCTGGGTAGGACGATCAGCCCCGCGTCGAGAGCGCGCACGCAGACGCGATTCGCCCGCTCCGCGGTGTCTACCTCGACGGCCAACAAGAGTCCGCGACCGCGCACTTCTCGGACTTCCGTCCGCCCGTCGCAGCGCTCGCGCAGGCGTTCAAGCGCATCGACGCCGAGGTCGGCCGCGCGTTCGACCAGCTTCTCTTCTTCGAGGACCGCGATCGAGGCGAGCGCGGCTGCGCAACTCGGCGGGTGTCCGATGAACGTCTGCGTGCGCAGCGCCTCGCCGTCCGAGACTGGCCAGGCGTCCATGATCGCTGCGCGGCCGAGGCACGCAGAGATCGGCATGCCGGAAGCGAGTCCTTTCGCGACGCACAGCAGATCCGGAATCACGCCTTCGTGATCGCAGGCGAACCAGCGGCCCGTGCGTCCGAATCCCGTGTAGACCTCATCCGCGATGAGCAACCAACCTTCGGCGCTGCAGATCGCCCGGACGTCGGACAGAAATCCGTCTGGCGGAATGCGTTCGCCGCCCCGCCCCTGGATCGGTTCGACGATCACCGCACCGACTGGAGCGCCGCAGGTTCCGGCGGCGCGGCGCACATCTTGCGCCTCTCCGAAGCGCGCGAACGCCGTCAGCCCGGGAAGTCGCGCCGCAAACGGTTCGCGGAATACCGGCCGCCAGGTGGCGTCGCGCGCGCCGAGGCTCAAGCCGTGGTACGCGCCCTCGAACGCCACCACACCCGGAGCGCCGGTGGCCAACAGCGCCGTCTCGAGCGCCGTCTCTACCGCATCGGAACCCGAAGATCCCAGGATTGCCCGGGCGGGCACGCCGCCCGGGAAATGGCTTACGAGCGCTTCGAGCAGTTCCAATCGAACCCGTGTCGGGTGCACGTCGCCGAGCCCGTGCATCAAGCGTTTGGCTTGTAGGGCGACCGCTCGGCTGATGCTGGGGTGCGCGTGGCCGGCGTTGGAAACGCCGAACGCGGCGGTCAGATCGACGAAACGGTTGCCGTCGACATCCCAGACGTTCGAACCCGAAGCGCGCTCCCAGAAGATCGGCGGCTCCGGATCGACGCAGATGACGTTGCGGCTTTCGACGGCGCCCAGTCGCTGGGCGAGCGCGCGCGAGCGCGGTCCGGGAATGGGAGTCACGAGAGCGGGGGGAAGATTCGCGAACGCCGACACGACGGAGGATTGTAGCTGTAGAATCCGGTCATGGACGGTGCGCCGATCGAAGAGCAGGTCTTCGTCGCGATGGGTTCCAATCTCGGCGATCGCGATGCCCACCTGGCTGCGGGGCTCGCCAGATTGCGGGCGACCAAAGGCATCGAGGTCGTCGCCGTCTCGCCCCTCTATGAGACCGAGCCGGTCGGTCCAGCGCCCCAGGGTCTCTACCTCAACGGTGCGATTCAGCTCGCCACGACCCTGCATCCCAAAGCCTTGCTGGATCGACTGCTCGAGATCGAAATTGCCGAGGGTCGCAACCGTGGCGTCGATCGCAATGCGCCCCGCACCCTGGATCTCGACCTGCTGCTTTACGGCGGCCGCAAATTGGCCGGACCCGATCTGGAAATTCCGCACCCACGCCTCGCCGAGCGACCCTTCGTGCTCGAACCGCTCTGCGATCTGGCAGCGGAATTCGTCCACCCGGTTCTCGGCGAGACCATCGCGGTGTTGGCGCGCAGGGTTCGCGACCCGGCGGCCGTGCGTCGGCGGAACTCGTCGATCCGGCTCTAACCGAACGCGTTCATCAGGCTCGCGTAGTTGTCGAGGATTGGGAGAATCTCGTCGCGCGGAGCCGGCGGCAGGATCAGCACGACGCGCGAAATGTCCGCATCGCGATGGCGCGCGAGCGCCGCTTCCTTCGGTTGTGCTGCGAAGATCGAGACCTCGAGCGTTGCTGGATCTCGCCCCGCTTCTCGCGCCATCTCGTGAAACTGCGGCAGTCGCTCCGCGATGTCGCCGTCGCGGCCGCCGATGGGCATCCACCCGTCGCCGTAGCGAATCGCGCGGCGCGCACCGCCCGGAAAGCCGCCGCCCACGTGGATTGGGGGATGCGGCTTTTGGACGGGCTTCGGCCACATGTAGATCGGATCGAAGTCTACGACGTCGCCGTGGTACTCAGCTTCGTCGCAGGTCCAGATCGCCTTCATCGCTTCGACGCGCTCGCGCATCAAATTGAAGCGGATCTCCGGGCGCGTGCCGTGGTTCTCCATTTCTTCGAGATTCCAGCCTCCGCCGATCCCGAGCATGAAGCGGCCGTCGGACACCTGATCGACCGAGGTCACGAGCTTCGCAGTGTGAATCGGATCGCGCTCGACGATCAGACAGATTCCCGTCGCGAGCTTGATCCGAGCGGTTGCGGAAGCCGCCGCCGCCAGCGCCACGAACGGATCGAGGGTGTCGTAGTACATCTTCGGAAGCTCGGTGCCTCCCGGCCACGGCGATCTTCGCGAGACCGGGATGTGGGAATGCTCGGAAACCCAGAGCGATTCGAAGCCCCGCTCCTCGGCGGCCCGACCCAGATCGACCATCGAGATCGAGTACTCGGTGGGAAAGATCGTCAGACCGAAGTGCACTGCGGACTCCCGTGATTGCCGCCGGAGTTATCCCTTGAATCGCCCATCCCGGCGCGCGTCTTCCATCGCCAATTCGATCCCTTTGCGAAGGATTCGAACCATTTCGTCGATCTGATCGCGCGTGATCGTGCACGGCGGCGAGACGATGCACTGGTTGATGAAGGGCCGCAGGATCAAGCCTAGTTCCTGGCAGTAGTGGTCGATGCGATTTCCGATCTCGTAATCAGCCTTGAGCGGATTGTCGCCTTCGGGATCGATTTCACACTCGACACAAGCCATCAAGCCGACACCGCGAACATCTCCGACGAGCGGAATGTCGCGAAGTTCCTGCCAGCGCTCCTGGAAGTAGGGTGCGATTTCGCGAACGTGTTCGGGGATCTTCTCGCGCTCGAGGATGTCGAGCGTCGCAAGGCCCGCCGCGCAGCACGCCGGATGCCCCGAGTAGGTGAAGCCGTTGGCGAAGATCGAGTGCGGTGAGCCGGCTGCGCTCGCTTCTTGGATCAGGCGATCCGAGATGAAGACGGCACCCAGGGGCAGGTAGCCCGACGAGATGCCTTTCGCGGTCGTGATGATGTCCGGAACGATGTCGAAGACGGCCTCGCTCGCGAAAATGTGCCCGCAACGCCCGAAAGCGGTGACGACTTCGTCGGAGATGTAGAGGACGTCGTGGCGCCGGCAAACCTCGAGGCACTTCTTCTGGTAGCCGGGCGGCGGCACGATCACGCCACCCGACGCGAGGATTGGCTCTGCGATGAATACGGAGACGTTGTTCGGGCCGAGCTCGAGGATCTTGTTTTCTAGATCGGCGACCTTCGCGTCGCAAAAAGCCTCGACACTCATGCCCTCCGGGCGTCGGTAGGGATTCGGCGAAGGGAGGTGGTGGATGAAGCCCTTCTCGAACACCTGATAGGTCTTGTCGCGCTCCTTCCCGCTACAGGAAGCGCTGAGGTAGGTGCTCCCGTGATAGGCGTCCTGTCGCGTGATGATGTTGCGCTTTTCGGGTCGACCTAAAATGGTGTTGTAGAACATCACGAATCGAAGCGCGGAGTCGACGGAGAGAGAGCCGGCCGTGGTGAAGAAGACGTGATTGAGGTCTCCAGGCGTCAAGGCTGTCAGCCGTTCGGCGAGTTGCGCCGCGGGGACGTTCGTGAACGACCACGGGCTGTCATAGGGCATTTCAGTGAGTTGCTTAGCGACCGCGTCGGCAATCTCGCGTCGGCCGTAACCGACATTGACGCACCACATTCCGGCCGGGCCGTCGATGTAGCGATTCCCATCGCTGTCGTAGACGTAGATCCCCTCCCCGCGGGTCAGAACGGGTCTCTTGTTCTGGCCGAGCAGTTTCAGGTTTTCCCAGGGGTGGACGAATTTGTTGTCCTTGGCCTGGATCTCTTCAGTTCCGCCGCCGACCTCTGCGATCTCGAGGCCCGCCGCCCTGTTCGAACTCATACATCCTCCGCAATGATTGGCTGGGGAGGATATCGGCTCGCCGGAATTCCGCCTGTGCTCCGCCCGCGGCTCATCGGGCTCCCGAAAATGCCTCCAGTCGGCTCGATGAAGGGCCGCGCGGCGATCCGGTCGGGCGCTATCGTGCACCCAACGAATTTGCAGGATTTTGAGGAGTCAGGACGATGGTCGACCTCGATCGCCGACGGATGGACAGCCTCTACGAAGCGGAACTCGAGCGTTTCATCGCGGAGAGGCCGCGAAGCGCGGAAAAGCTGGAGCGCGCGCGGCGCTCGATGCCCAGCGGCGTTCCGATGCCCTGGATGTCGGGCCTCTACGCGCACCCGACCCTGTTCGCAAAGGAAGGGAAAGGCGCCTACTTCAGCGACATCGACGGGCACCGCTATCTGGACATGAATCACGCCGACATGAGCATGTCGTGTGGGTTCGCGCCTCGATCGGTCGTCGACGCCGTGTCCGAGCAGGTTGCGTGCGGCTCCCAGTTTCTGCTGCCGACCGAGGTGAGCATCGACGTCTCGGAGTTGCTGGCGGATCGCTTCGAGCTGCCGTTCTGGCAGTACACACTCTCCGCGACAGCTGCCAACACCGAGGCGATTCGGATCGCGCGCACCGCCACGGACCGGCGCGGCGTGTTGACGTTCGATGGCGGATATCACGGCCTGATCGACGACACGATGGACGCAACCCGAGAGGGCGATTTCCCTCCGGGACGCTGGCCCGACAGCGTGATGGTTCAATACAACGATCTCGATGCGATCGAGCGGATATTGCGCGAGCGCTCCACGGCCTGCGTGATGGTCGAGCCCGCCATCACCAACATCAATCTCGTCATGCCTGATTCGGGTTTTCACAAGTCGTTGCGCGATCTCGCGCGTCGCTATGGTTCGCTGCTGGTGGTCGATGAGACACACACCCACGTCTGTGCATGGGGCGGACTCACGCGAGCCTGGGGACTCGAGCCGGATCTGCTGGTGCTCGGCAAGAGCATTGCGGGCGGAATTCCGCTCGGTGTCTACGGGATGACGGAACCGCTCGCGCGAATCTGCGAAGAAAACAACGCAAAGGACGAGTGGCCTACCGGTGGTTCGACTTCATTGTTGTTGGGGGGAACCCTCCACGGGAACCCCCTCGGGCTCGTCGGGGCTCGAGCTGTGCTGCGTGAGATCTTGACGCCTGAAGCACACGCGCGAACCGCTGAGTTGGGCGGATATCTCGCCGACGGCATCGAGAGGATTGCGAAGCAGGCGGCCTTGCCATGGTCCGCACACCGACTCTATTGCCGGACCGGCGTATGCTACGCCGCGCAAGCTCCCCGCAATGCAATCGAGGCGAGTCGAGCAGCGGACTTCGGACTCAACCGCCTGCATCGGGTGTATCTGGCAAACCGTGGAATCTGGGAGGCCATCGTTACCGCGGGTCCCGCGGTATCGTTTGCCGCGGAGCGAGGCGATATCGACCGCTATCTCGAGATCTTCGGGGAGTTGGTCGGCGTGATCACCGACTGAGTCTGCGTTCGGCGCGCAGGCTGCGCATGGGTGGCCTTTCTGGGGATGGTCCGCGGAGCGATCGACGTGAGCGGCATGCGCTTTTCGCGGCACCGATGGGTCGCGACCCTCGCGGTCTCGTTCGGGGCCTGGTTCGCGGTACTCGCGGTCGATCCCGTGAGTCGTTCCGACTGGTGGCTCGAGAACGCGCTGGTTTTCGCATTCGTTGCGGGCCTCGCCGCAACGTATCGCAGCTTTCCGTTTTCGCGGATTTCCTACACGCTGATCTTCGCGTTTCTCTGTCTGCACGAAGTCGGAAGTCACTACACGTATTCCGCAGTGCCGTACGACGAATGGTTCGAGCGACTCACGGGAACCACACTCAACGCGCGGATGGGGTGGGAGCGGAATCATTTCGACCGCGCAATCCATTTCGCCTACGGCTTGCTGCTCACCTATCCGATTCGCGAGATCTTCCTGCGGGTGGCGCGGGTTCGCGGATTCTGGGGTTACTTCCTTCCTCTCGATGTCGCGATGTCGACATCGCTGACCTACGAGTTGATCGAGTGGGGGGCGTCGATCGTATTCGGCGGCGACCTGGGGCAGGCGTACCTGGGAACACAGGGCGATGTGTGGGATGCCCACAAGGACATGGCGCTCGCCGCGCTGGGCGCGCTGATCGCAATGTCGCTGACGCTCGCCGTCAACGCGTCAATGCAGCGGGACTTCGCGGCGGAGTGGGTCGAGAGCTTGCGCGTGAAGAGAAAAGATCCGCTCGGCGAAGAGCGGATCTCGGAGATGCTCGCAGCGCGCGAGGCGGATTAAGGTGTGTTCATTCCAGGTGCCGCTGGATCTACGCTGTATCGGCTCGTTTCAGCCTGGCGGACCGTCGTCGATCCAACCACGCGAGCAGCGCAACACCCGCGTAGATGGCGCCCGCGGGTTCGGGTAGATAGGTGACGAAGGCTTCGACGTCGCCGTCTGGGTTGGTGGCGAGTGCGATCATCGTATTGCCGTCTGACGAGATCATGGGCGGATTGTCGAGCGTCCAACCCGTGAGGTCGACGCCGAGGTCTTCCTCGAGAATCTCGCGAAGGCTTCGCATCTCATTCGACTCGGCGGTCCAGACGAACGGCTCGCTACCGTCAACCGTCTTGCTCTCGCCTACGACGACGGAACCGTCGGCGGATACTCCCGTGGCGACGCTCTCATACGGGCCCGGTGAACCCGATAGAAAGCCGAGGCCCGTCATCACGCCGTCAACCCAGATGAACGCCTGTTTGACACTCGCGCTGGGAGTGTCCGGGTGGTCGACGTTCGAGCTGCCGACCACCGTCGATCCATCGTAGGAGACTCCGTTGGCCTCGCTTCGTACCTTGGACGTGTCGTTTTGCAGAAAGCCGAGTCCCGTCATCACACCGGCTTCCCATCGGAAAGCCTCGTCGACGCTCTTCGTCGGATTGTTGGGATCGGTATTGCTCGCCAGTCCGACGACCACCCAACCATCGCCAGAAATTGCGTGGGCTTGACTCTTGTAGTGGTTCCCGTCTTCGGCCAGAAAGCCGAGCCCCGTCATTGAACCGGCTTTCCAGATGAACGCTTCGCTCACCTTATTGCTCGGGTTGTTGGGATCAGAGACGTTCGATCGGCCCGCGACCACAGCGCCGTCTGCAGAGACCGCTGTTGCGACACTCTGGTCGTTGCCGCTCGACACTTCCAGGAATCCGAGGCCCGTCATCACGCCGGCTTCCCAGATGAAGGCTTCCGTCAGGTCGGTGTTTGGTTTGTTCGGGTTCTCGACCAGGGAGCTGCCGACGACCACCGATCCGTCACCCGAGGTGGCGAGCGCCTCACTCTGGATATTTCCCGTGGGTAGTTCACCGAGATCTTCGAGGCCGACGTCTCCGGTGACGTCCCAGCGCATCGCGATCGCGTCGCCGTATGCGTCGATATACTGGCCGACGATGTAGACGCCGTCTGCGGAGCTGCCGTTGATCTGCAGACCGTTGACGACCCCGAGCGGGGTGAAGGAGGCGCTCGAGGCGCTTGCGATGAGCGCCGAGAGCGCCAGCAAAAGAGGGGTCGTTCGGGTCATGGGTCGCCTATTCCCAAAAATGTGGCCATCGTTACAAATCAGGGATCGGTGCCGGCTTCAAAAAAGTTGAGGTAAAAAACACCCATCTCTTGAGAATCCGCGCGCAACCCGCAATAATTTGGTAAATATAACAGTATTTAAGCGTTGTATTATTTGAAACTATGCAGATATTCGATACATTATTCGATCATGGCGCTTGAGCTGGTCGCAGGGTTTTCAAAAAACGGATCCAATATCAATATGTTGGAGTATATTCAATCCGGCACAGCTGAATCGTCGAGCCCTCAAGAGATCTTGACCTGGGGACTCGAAAAATTTGCCAACAAAATTGCGCTCTCGTGTTCGTTCGGAGCACCCGAGGGCCTCGTTCTGCTCGACATGATGCACCGGATCGATCCGGCGTCTCGCGTCTTCGTGTTGGATACCGGGCGCCTGCCGCAGGCCACCTACGATCTGATCGACCGAGTGCGGGACCGCTACGACAAGACCGTCGAAGTCATCTTCCCGGACGCCGAGCGCGTGCAGGCGATGGTGCGCGACAACGGATTGAATCTCTTCTACGAGAGCGTCGAGAAGCGCGAACTCTGCTGCCGAATCCGGAAGGTCGAGCCGCTCAATCGCTTCCTGTCCGGCCTCGACGCCTGGGTGACTGGCCTTCGCCGCGACCAGACCAGTGCGCGGGAAAAGACCAGAAAGATCGAGATCGACCGCGCCCATGCTGGAATCGTGAAGCTCAACCCGATTGCCGATTGGTCGCGCGAGCAGGTCCTCGACTACGTGAGGGAGTACGAGGTTCCGATCAATCGCCTCCACGCCGAGGGTTACCCATCTGTGGGTTGCCAACCCTGCTCGCGAGCGATCGGACCGGGCGATGATTTGCGTTCCGGTCGCTGGTGGTGGGAGGAATCCGACCTCAAAGAGTGCGGGATCCACCTGGAAGAAAAAGGTTCGGGGATCTAGGCCGATTTCGCCGACGTCACGTAGTTGCGCAGCCTGCCCAGCGACTCGATCTCGACCTCGATGAGGTCTCCGTCGCGAATCCAACCATCCCGCTTCCCGGACGCCTCGGCCTCTGGGGGCACTGCGACCAGGATCACGTCACCGGGTTCGAGCGCCATGATCGTCGACGCATGAGCGATGATCTGCGCGATCGAGAAGCGCATTTCCTTCGTCCTCGAAGTCTGCACGACATCGCCTGAAACGACGGATCGAACCCCAAGATCGGCGGGGTCCGGGATTTCATCGGCCGTCACGAGCCGGGGGCCGAGCGGCGCGAAGCTGTCGCACGAGCGCCCGATCGATCCATCTTCGAAATCCGGACAGTGCACGTCGTTGGCCGCGCAATAGCCAGCGACGTGGTCGAGGGCATCGGCGACGGCGACGTTCCGGGCCCGCCCGCCGATCACGGCGGCGAGTGCGGCCTGGAAACAGACGCGGTGCGCGCCTGCCGGGAGTGAAATCTCGTCATCGGGTCCGATCACGGCGGAAGGTGCCTTCAAGAAGAGCCTCGGCACCGCGGATTTTTCCGGAACCGACGTGTCCAGTGCGAAATTTTCGTGTGATGTCCCGATGATCTTTCCCGGGCGCGGCAGCGGTGCACACAACCTCACACGGTCGGCGCGCTCGACCGCACCCGCTCGCAGGAAATCGGGCGCGTTGTAGCAAGCGAGGGTTTCGATCGCGAAATCGAGCGCCATCTTTGCCGCTTTCAGCGCCGCGGGTCCGCGGCGCAACAACGAGAGCATGTCCGATGGCACCATCCAATCCGCTTCGAGATCGGGTGCGCCGACGTCGTCATACGCGAGCTTGATTGCAAGGGCGCGGTTGAGATCTACCAACCATCCCGCGTAGGTGCCGACAGAAACGACTGCGCCGATGCGCCGCGAACCCGGGCGTCCGGGTTCGATGGATGCAAAACCCATCGCCGCATCACCGAGGGTGCCGACGTCATTTGGGATCCTGTTACCGCTCGCGCGCTCGAAGGTGACGAGGTGCATGGGGCCTCCGGTCCGTCGGAACGTCCGACCGGCAATTCAATCGCAGGTATCGCGAAAGAGAAGCGCAACAGCAAGGCAAAACGGAAGCAGGCAGCGTTGAAATCGCGTCAAGCTCCGGGGGCGATTCGCCGATTGGGAACTACGACAGGCCAAGAGTACCACGGAGACACCCATGAGACTGCCCGATTGGAAGACCTGTGCCGGTTACCTGCTCGTGATCGCCGCGTTGGCGCTCAGCCTGCCCGGCGTGCGGGCCGTGCGAGCCGACGACGAGGTCGGCGTGATCTCCGTGAACCTCGTCGACTCGGGACCGATCTGCGACTCGGGTTCCGAATCAGGCGCCTCCAGATCAGTCAAGGTGTTCTTGGGGAGCGATGCCGATCCGTCCGAGGAGCCCGCTCCGATCGCCCTCAATACCCAGGGCTATAGCTACCGAGCGCCCGGCGTCGATCCGGAGGCGCGCCGGCTCGAGCCGCGCTGATCCTCCATCCAGACTCGCCTCGACTCCGACCCCTCGGCCCAGATTTTCCGGCTCGATCCGATCCCGATTTTCGCGGGCTTCCGCGCCTCAGATCGCAGCGCCCCGAAGGCGTGAACGCGCAGCAAACGCGAGCAGCATCGCTCCGACCAGCAACGCCATGCCCGGAAACCCGAGTCCCGGCACACTCGCGATCGATTCCGAGTCGTCGTTGGCGCTCGCGCATTCCGGATCTGCGGGGTAATCGGTAAATCCGTCCCCGTCGTCGTCGAGCCCGTCGGAGCAACTCTTCTGTTCGATCACCGCCAGGATGGGGTCTCGATAGAAGGGAAGATCCACCGCAAATAGCTTGTTGCCGTAGATCGATGTGTTGGCCGGCTGGTCGGTGTATTGACTGATCGCGAAGAGGGTACCCGCCAGGTACCAGGCGCCTCCGACCTTGATGAAAGCGGCTCCGCCAGAGTCCCCGTTTGCGCCTGCGGCTTCATCGGCGGTGGCGCTCGGATCGAGCGGGTCGCTGAATGTCATCGCAAAGCTGTACGTATCGCCGACCAGTATGTCGGTGTCCGAGACGATGTTGGTACCCCAGCGCATGCTGTTGCCGCTTCCCCAGTTGTAGCCCCCCAGTCCCATGAAGCTGGTTGCCGTGCCGCGGTTGCGCCCATTTCCGATCGCCGTGACTGGATCGCCGACCATCGGTGGAAAATTGGGGATGTCGAGCCTGGGAAGCCCCGGGTCGACGAGGATCTTGAAAACCATGAGGTCGGCCTGGCTGGTGTCCGGGTTTTCGAACCGGATTGCCGATCCCGGCACGGGAGAATAGATCTGGCCTTCGAAAACGACGTCTCCGACACCGACGTGGTTGGCGGTCAGTACCCAGCGGCGCCCCAGGTACACGACGCTCGTACTGCCCCGCGTTCCGAGGTTTGCCCAGCCCGGATCATCGGGCGGCGCGGTGACATTTCCGGTTCCGTTACCGGTTTCGATGATCACCGCCTTCGCATCGCCGAGCGGAGACCCGAAGGCCAGCGCGGTCAATAGCAACCCCTTGACGGACACCGCGCGAGCGCCGCGCAGCGCGGCGCAGCCGCGCTCGATCCTGCGGTGATGTCGATCTACCGCCATGTTCCCGTTTTTCGGCAATACGGCAGTCTGACTTCACGGGAGCAGCTGCGCACGGTGTGCCTCTCCGCCGCCAGTCCGAATCCGGTATGCTGCGGGTGCGTTGCTCATCCCAACCTGAGGTCTTCCCATGCGACTCGGTCTCCTCGCCGGCAATTTCGGGCCCGACATCCGCATTGATTACGATCTGATCCTGGAGGCGGAGCGGCTCGGATACGACTCCGTGTGGACGTCGGAAGCCTATGGGTGCGATGCCATCGTACCCCTGGCATTCATCGCGGCAAAGACGACACGGATCGGACTCGGTACGGCGATCATACAAATGCCGGCACGCACGCCGGCGATGGCTGCGATGACGGCGATGACACTCGATCGCCTCTCCGGTGGTCGATTCAGGCTCGGGATCGGCCCGTCCGGTCCGCAGGTCGTGGAGGGTTGGCACGGCGTCGCCTACGGACGCCCACTCGAGCGAACACGAGAGTACGTCAGCATCGTTCGAAAGATCCTGGTACGCAAAGATCGACTCGAACACCACGGTCACCACTATCAGATCCCCTACACCGGGGCCGGCGCGAAGGGACTTGGGAAACCGCTCAAGAGCATTCTTCACGGTCGAGCGGACATGAAGATCTATACCGCGGCGATCACTCCGAAGGGTCTGGCGTGTAGTGGAGAGGTGGCGGACGGCGTATTCCCGGTCTGGATGGATCCCGGGAAGCCGGGAGCGCTCGTTCCCTACATCGAAGAGGGGCTAGCGAAGCGGGGCGGTTCGAAGAGCACGCTCGACTTCGACATCGCGCCCTTCGTGACATGCATCGTCGGGGACGACCTGGACAGCTGTCGAATGCCCGTGAAGGGAATGCTCGCCCTCTACATCGGGGGAATGGGCGCTCGCGGAAAGAACTTCTATACCGATTATGCGACGCGGCTGGGATACGAAGAGGCCGCGATCAAGATCCAGGATCTCTATCTCGACGGCAAGAAGGGCGAGGCGGTGGCGGCCGTTCCGGATGAGTTGGCCGATTCGGTGTCGTTGATCGGAACCCGGGAGCGAATCGCGGAACGCGTCAAGGTCTGGAAGGATTCACCCGCAACCACGCTGCTGTTGGGCGCCCAACAACCCGAGGCCATCCAACTGCTGGCGGAACTCGTACTCTAGGTTCCGGAGTTGGCCAGTGTCTGAAGTCTTTGCCAAACGCGTCGCCGAACTCGACAAGCAGTACGTGTGGCATCCCTACACGGAAATGAGTCATTATCGGAAGAACGTCGATCCGCTGGTCATCGTCGAGGCGAATGGCTCCAGATTGATCGACGCCGATGGGCGCAGTTATATCGACGCCAACGCGTCCTGGTGGACATCGGTTCTGGGTCACAACCACCCGCGCCTCGTGTCGGCGCTGCACCGGCAATCTCGCACTCTCTGCCATGCTGCGCTGGGAGGGATCGCGCATTCCCCAGCGTCGGAGCTTGCGGAGGCGCTGTGCGCTGCCGCTCCCGACGGGTTGTCGCACGTCTTCTACAGCGACAACGGTTCGACGTCGATCGAAGTGGCGATGAAACTTTCGCTTCAATATTGGGCCCAAAACGGTCGCCCTGAACGAACCCGCTTCGTGGCGCTCGAAGAGGGCTATCACGGTGACACGATTGGGACGACAGCGCTCGGCGGAGTCGAGGTATTTCGAAAGCCGTTCTCCGATGTATTGCTCGATTGTTTCTTTGTGCCACCAGCGCGGGAGTTCTCGCAACTCGCGCGCAGCCTCGAACAACTCGAGGCGGTAATCAGCCGCAACGCCGATACGATCGCGGCCGTGGTCTTCGAGTCGATGGTCCAGGGGGCCGCGGGTATGCGGATCTACGATCCCGCCATGCTGCGCGCCGCGCGCGAGCTCTGCAACCGACACGATATTTTCCTGATCTGTGATGAGGTGTTTACCGGGTATGGAAGAACCGGGCCGATGTGGGGCTGTGATCATGCCGGGATCGCGCCCGATCTGATGTGCATCTCCAAGGCTTTCACGGGCGGAGTCCTGCCAATGGCAGCGACCCTCGCCAGCGATCGGATTTTCGACGGATTCATCGGCGATGCCGATCGCGCCTTCTACTACGGACACACCTTCTGCGGGAATCCGCTCGGCGCTGCGATCGCGTTGGAGGTGCTCCATGTGTTCAGCGACGAACACATCCTCGATCGAGCCAAGCCGAAGGCCGAGCAGATCTCGCGTGCTTTCGAGGAGATGGGCGCGCTTCCTGGCGTCGCGGCGACGCGCTCGATCGGGATGATCGGCGCTCTCGATCTCGAGGGTGACACCGGCTACCTGGCCGAACTGGGTTGGCGGGTCTACAGCGAAGCGCAGCGGCGCGGCGTGTACCTGAGGCCGATCGGCAACGTGGTCTACGTGGTGCCGTCGCTCAATATTCCCGATGGAGACCTATCGGAACTGCTGGCAGTCGTTCGCGAGAGCGTGGCGTCCGCCCAGCAAGGGTAGGATTCCGAGATTCTCCGAATACCTTCGGGGGTCGGGCTGAGTTCGCGCTCCGGCATGCAGACGCGCTGGGCTAGGATTTCGCCGTGGCGGAACGCGCAGATGTCTTGATCGTGGGCGGCGGCGTGGTCGGGACTTCGATCGCCTGGGCGTTGGCCAGTCGCGGCATCACCGGAATCGTCGTCGTCGATCTGGATCTCGCTGGCGTCTACGCATCCTCCGAGTTGAACGCCGGCGGCGTGCGCGCGACCTGGTGGCAACCGGTCAACATTCAATCGTGTAGAGTTACGCTCGATTTTTTTCGCGACAATGCCGCGGCTCTCGGTTTTCGGGAGTTCGGCTACCTCTGGCTCTATTCCGATCCCGAACTCTACGCGCAGGCGATCGAGAAGCGGCGGTATCAAAACGACTGTGGGCTCGCCGTCGAACTCCTTTCGACGCCCGAACTCGCCGAACGATTTCCGATACTCGACCGCGGTCTCGAGGAGATCGTGGGCGCCACTTTCTCGCCTCGCGACGGGTTGGTGAACCCCAACGCCGTTCGAGCGTGGTATCGATCCGAGGCCGAGCGACTCGGTGTCGTCTTCCGCAATCGGCATTATGTGGCCGGGGCGGTGACCCAGCGCGTCTCGGGTGTCGCCGGGAGCCGGCGTCGGGTCTCTGCAGTCGACGTGATCGAAGTCGAGCGCGGTGAAGTCGCCGACACGAACGGAACGGTGCGGGAGATCTTGACCACCCACCGCGTACCAATCGGCAAGCAGGCTGGCGAGGCGCGCATTTCGTGCGAGGTGGTCGTGAACTGTCTCGGTGCGTGGTCGCCGATCTTTTCGTCGAAGATCGGCGTTTCGGATGTGACCGAAGCGGTTCGGCGTCAGATCTGCCTGGTCGACGTACACCGCGAGGATATGGCGGCCGGAGTCTCATTGGATGATCTCGGCATGATCGTAGATGCCAGCGGACTCTATTTTCATCCCGAGGGCGCTCACATCCTCGCGGGGTTCTCGGTTCCCAACGAGGCGCCGGGTTTTGATTTTGGCTACGACGGCGAGGACTTCTTCGAAACCGAAATCTGGCCGCGACTCGCCCATCGCTCGAGCAGCTTCGAGCGCTGTGGCCACGTGCGAGGTTGGGCGGGGCTCTACGCGGTGACGCCCGATTGCAGTGGTATCGCGGGAAAGGTCGGAGGTTTCGAGAACCTGTTCGAGGCGCACTCCTTTACCGGGCGGGGCGTCATGCAGTCGTATGCGGTCGGGCGCGAAATGGCGGCCCTCATCGCGACCGGGCGCTTCGAAGCCTGCGATCTGAGCCAACTCACCCGCGAGCGATTCGAAGACCCAACCCATTGGGTCCGAGAAGAACTGCATATCTAGGAGCGAAAACCCGAGGATCGGGTTTTTGCGACGCCGCAAGTGAATCCGGAGGATTCACCCGCTAGGAGCGAAAACCCGAGGATCGGGTTTTTGCGACGCCGCAAGTGAATCCTGCGGGAGTTGGTTGCACGGTTCGGTGACGGGAGGCCGTCGGGCTCGAACCCCATGTCGCCCTCAGGCCTCCCGTCACCGAACCCGAGTGGCGCTCCTGTTTGAAGGGCCATTGGATGCGGTTGTTCTACTTCGCGCGGAAAACCGGGTTCGCTGAGAAGCGGGACGCAAGAGCTGCGAGCGACATGGGGTTCGAGCGAGCAGCTCTTGCGTCCCGCTCCCCAAGCAGGTGCCACGCATTGAATCGGGTTCGGCCGCCAAACCCGTAGCCAATTTCGGCGCCAAGCCTCTTGCCAATTTCGAGCGCGAGCGCGCGCCAGGCCGTGAGGCGCTCAGGCGTGGTTCTCGCACCATTTTTGAATCGCCCGCAGACGCGAATCGATCAATTCTGCGGACAGGCGACGGATTGCGAATCGATCCATCATTCCATCCACGACCGGCATCGAGTTCGATGCGACGATCTTTAGACTCAGCCGAGTTCGATCGGGCAGCGCGAGTTCTTGCGCGAGCGTGTAGGTTTCGTCGAAACAAAGCACACCGCGCGAGATGGCCGACTGCAGTCGTTCGCCTGGTTGGACTTCCTGGATGGTTTGATGGACGACAATCGGGATCGACCCGATCCGGCATCGCCAACGGACCTGTTGGCCGAGCTGCGGGTAGTCGGGAACCGGGTCGAGCAATTCGATGATCTGCTCATCCCAGCGAATCAGTTCGCTCGGAGTCGTGAGCGCGCGCCATACCCGGTCGCGCTCAGCGGTGATCAGCGTAGACATCGTGCTCGTAATCACGTGGGCCGGGTACCCTCCTACACGCCAGCAGGATGAGCCGCATTCCGTGGTTTTGCAAGCGATCTGCGCCGCAAAAGCCGAACTTCGATCGGCCCTGGGGTTCTCGGCTCCTCGCCATCGGGCGAACACCGGGGTCAGCGGGTACTGCGGTTTTGATCCTCGGCGGCCCGGACTCGCTCCACCAGTACGCGGAACATCTCGAACGAAATCTCGGGCATCTGCATCAGCAACTCGCGGAGGCTGTTGCCATCCAGGCGAAGCAAGTACGATCGATCCGCGGCGACGACGGTCGCGGTTCGTGTTCCGTCGTGGAGAACCGCCATTTCTCCGAATGAACTCACCGCTCTTTGCTCGGGCTTCTCGCTCTCGTTAGGCAGGCCGTAATTGGTGAAGACGCGGACCCGCCCTTCGAGCAGAAGGAAGAGTTCATCACCTCGCTCGTCTTGTCTCAGGATGACTTCTCCCGGGAGGTATTCGACCTCCTTGGTAATCTGATGCACGGCCTCGAGCTGATCCAGACTCAAATTGTGGAACAGCGGAATTTCCTTGAGAGCCAATAGTCGCTCCATTCTTGCCTCCTCGGGTCGTACTTGGTCGGCCATGGCGCCCAGCGCCAGAGCCCCCATTCGAATCCATTCCGAACGCGATCTACACGCGGCGTCGATGAACTGCTGCGGGTCGCTTGGCACCGATACGTGTTTACGAGCAGCGTCGAGCCGATCGGCTAGCGATCCGGGTTCGTGGTACATCACGAGCAATCGGGCAGCCTCCCGGTCGCCCAGGTGAGAAAGTATTTCGAGTGCGTCACCTCTGGATCGGGCCGCGCCGAATCGCAGCGCTTTTTCGATGTTCCGCACGACGCTGGAGCCCTCGAGGAGTTCCAGGATCTGGAAGGCGATTCGCTGATTCCGGGCCACACCGTCCAGATAGGCGGTTCGAAGGAAGCGGCTCGCCAATCCGTCCGCGGCTGTCAGCTGCTGGTGGGCGATCAACCAATACCAGAGGTCGTGAACCCGGCGGCGCAGTTCACGGTGTAGAATGGTCGTCGACTCGTCGGCACCGAGGTGTGCCGCAACCCGAAGGGCGGAGAATACCGTTCGCTCGGATTCGCACTCGAAATGACTCTCGATCGCCGCAGCGGCCTGATCGCCGTGTGAAACGAGCGCCGACCCGGCCGCAAACCGAACCTCGCTCGATGGGTCCGCGAGAGCCATCGCGAGTGTATCGAGCGCTTCTTTCCCCTCGAAATTCGCCAACAGGTAGACCGCGGCGCTCCTCACGCGCTGATCGCGATCCGCGAGGGCTCGTCGAACCTCGCGCAGGTCGATCGGAGGCTCTGGAGAGATCTCCGCCATTCGTTTGAGCGCGGCGGCTCGCACGCCGGGATCGGCGTCGCGGATTCGCGATTCGACCGCACCTCGTAGGGAGGGCTGCGCGTTGGCGAGGGCGGCAGTGCTCTCTGCGGCATCCGGCGATCCGATCATCTGCTCGAGCACGGCCTGACCCTTGGCGCCGGCCCGCTGGGCCGCCTCGGCGCGAACGATCGGATCCGGATCTTCGAGCAGTCGCCCGATGCGGGGCTCCAACAGGTCCGCGCCACCGAGTTTGACGAGGCCATCGATCGCGGCGATTCGAACCCGGGCTTCGACGTCGTCGAGACTGGATTGGAGGGCGAGAGCGACATCGAGCCTGCGTGTCGAAGCCAACGCCGTAATGCACGAGCAGCGCACGTCGACACTTGGATGAGTGACCGCGCGTTGCAGCGGTTCGACGACACCCTGATCTGCCAGGGTCTTGATCAGTTTGAGGAGGGATTTCGACGGGCGCGCTCCTTCCCGATGAATGAGTTTCTCCCACAGCGCTGCGAGGCGGGAGGCCTCCCACTTGCCGATCTCGTCGCCCAGGCTCTCCAGGTCGATCCGACCCGCGCGAAGCTCATCGACCAGCGTGCGAATGTATTCGCGTCGCACCAGTATGTTGGCGGCGAAATAAATCAGGCTCGCTGCACCACCTGCTACGGCGAGCCAATAGGGTTCCGGATTTCCAAGAGCCCATAGGATGCCGCCGCCGATCGACATGCCCGCATAGACTGCGATCCCCTCGATAAACGCCCTCACCCGGCCACGGAAACGCAGCGGAATTGCATTGCAGAGCAGCGCGCGGATCGGATTCGCGAGTGCATTCTCGAGCATCTCTCCGTTCATGCGCGCGATTGCACCCGAGGCGATGTTGTACTGATAGGCCAGTCCAGCGAAGCTCAACAGTGTCAACGTCGGGTGGATGAGATTTGTGCTTGGCACGCCGAACCGCCGAATGAGCCATGGCGTGACCGCCATCTCGATCGCAATCTCAATTGCGTTGGTGGCGGCGAGGAAGAGGCCGATGAAGGCCGCCAATGCTGTCGGGTCCGGAAAGCGACGGGAAAACGCGTCCAACCACATGTACCTCGCCACGACGAGCGCGAGAATCATGCCGATCGCCGAAACCAGAAGGGCGCATCCGAGTTTCGAGGCGCGGACGTAGCGCAACGCGCCGCGAATGCCTTCCACCGAGGTCTCATCCGCCTCTTCGAGGTCGATCGGCCCCCAGCTGCGCAGTCGCGAGCGGCTGATGCGAATGGTCGCGGCCGCGCCGAAGAGAAAGAGTGCCCAGCCGGCGATGAGGCTTGCGGCTCCCGCAATCCCTGTCATTCCCGCGGCGAAGAGTCCGCCGACTACGCCTCCGACGCTCGCTCCGATCGTGAACAGTGGAACGAGCCGCTTGCTGGAGACCGTGTCGAAGTAGTCGGCGGTGAACGTCCAGAGGTGGTTGATGAAGATCGCCTGTGTGACGAAGAAAAAGCAAATCAGGAAGATCGAAACGCCCGGAACCTGGAGCCAGATCCCGATTGTCGCGGCCGTCAGAGCGATCGCCGCTCCGACCAGCATCTGCACGAAGAAGCCGTCATTTCGAATATCGCCCACCCGCATGGCGTACAACACGAATCCCAGCACCGTGGAAGTGGATCCGCCGATGATCGTGATCGGCAGGTATTCGATTCCGACTTCCACCAGGAACAGCGCTTCCGCACCCGTCAGCCCGAGCGTCTGTGCCAGGCTGACCAGGGCGGCGAGTCCCGCGAAGAACAGGAAGCGCGATCGCTCCGGAAAGCGGACATCGGGAAACAGGCGCCACAAGAGGTTTTTCAGGCCCTGCATCGGCGTCGACCTGCTCCTCGTGCGTTAGAGCGAGGCGCTACGGCTGAAACGCGATGAGTGCGCGAAATGTCGAGCGGTCACGGGACGCCCATCATAACCCAACCGTCGGCACGGCCGATTCGCAAACGAGCGTGATAGTTGCCGGAGTTCGGCTAGCCTTGGCGTTCGTGGATCACCACCACCCCGCACTGACTCTGGTGCTCGCCCTGGCGGTCGGCATCTTTGCCCAGTCGGTGTCGCGCCACCTGCGCATCCCTGGGATCGTGCTGTTGCTGGTGGCGGGTGCCTGTCTCGGTCCGGATGGATTGAATTGGATCGATCCGCGCTCGCTCGGCCAGGGTCTGGTTGCCGTCGTCGAACTCGCGGTTGCGGTGATTCTCTTCGAGGGCGGACTCAACCTCGAGATTTCCAGATTGCGGCGCGAGCAGACGCCGATTCGGCGCCTCGTCACCTGGGGAGCGCTGATCACCCTGGGCGGTGGAGCGCTCGCGGCGCACTGGTGTCTGGATTGGCCCTGGATGCGGTCAATCGTCTTCGGAGGCCTGGTCGTCGTCACGGGGCCAACCGTGGTCTCCCCTCTCGTTCGAGGTCTGAGGCTGCGTCCGAGGGTCGCGACCGTGCTCGAAGCGGAGGGTGTCCTGATCGATCCGATCGGCGCGATCCTCGCCGCGCTGCTGCTCGGAATCACGCTTCAGGGATTCGATTCGATCTGGCATGCCCCGATGCTTCTCGCCACCAGTCTCGGCTTTGGGGCGGTCGCCGGCCTGCTCGCGGGCTTCGCACTCGCGAGGTTGCTTCGGGTCCGGAATCTCGTCCCCGAGGGCTACGAGAACATCTTCGCTCTGGCCTATGTGTTGCTCCTCTACCAGGGGTGCGACGAGATCGTTTCCCGCAGCGGGATCCTCGCTGTGACGGCGGCGGGTGTGGTCGTCGGCAATTTGCGAACGCGGGTCGACCGCAACCTGCGGGACTTCAAGGATCAACTCACGGTTCTGCTGATCGGATTGCTCTTCGTCTTGCTGGCCGCGGATGTGAGATTCGAAGACGTTCTCGCGCTGGGTTGGAATGGGCTCGCGGTCGTCGGACTGCTCGTACTCGTCGTGCGTCCGCTCAACGTCGCTGTGTCGACGCTGGGATCCGAGCTGTCACTTCGCGAGAGACTCTTCGTGTCGTGGATCGCCCCGCGCGGGATCGTGGCCGCTGCTGTGGCGTCGGTCACGGCAACGACGCTCGAGAGTCAAGGCATGCCCGGCGGCCCAGAGTTACGCGCCATGGTGTTTTTGTGCATTGCCGTGACCGTCATCCTGGCGGGCCTGACGGGGAGTTCGATGGCAACCCTTCTCGAGGTGCGGCTTCCCGGCCGTGAGGCCGTTGCGATTCTCGGCGCCCAGGGATTGGGACTCGAACTCGCCATCCAGCTCAGGAATGGTGGCATTCCGATCGTCTTTCTCGACGCCAATCCCGCTAACTGTCGGCGCGCAGAAGAGGCGGGCTTTCTGGTCGTATACGGCGATGCGCTGCAGGAGAGAACCCTGCAGCGAGCGCGATTCGAGAACGTCGGCAGCGCGATCGGCCTGACGCCCAATCAGATGTTGAACAGCATCTTCGCGAGCCGCGCCCGAGAACAATTTGGTGTCCCGCGTAGTTACGTGGCTGCCCTGGGTCCCGTGGCCGGCCTCGCGCAAGATCTGGTCGAGCGCGAGCAGGTCGTCGTGCTATTCGATGGCCCCCACGACGTCGAGCGGTGGGATGTCCGCTCGCGTCACGGCGAACTCGAAGTCGAGCACTGGGTTTATGTCGGCGAGCCAGCGCAGGATGCCCGCGCTTACGAGGGTGGCGAAGCGACCCCGAAAGCCGGCGAGAAATTGGTGATCCTCGCGATCCAGCGCGGCAAGAAGATCATGCCGATGCACGCGGGTCTCTCACTCGAGATCGGGGATGTTGCGGCGGTGGCCGTTCACTGCGAGGAGCGCGAGAGCGCCGAGAAGACCCTGGCTGCCTGGGGTTGGGCGCCAGCGGAGCCCGCCGAGGCTACACAGATCGCTTGACAGCCGACTCGCGCGCGGGTCATCCTACGTACGGCATGGCTGGGAACCCGCTTTCTCACCCGTCGGTTCCCGTTTCGGCTCCGGTATTCGTCAGCGATCCGGGGTCGGAATTCTGGTTCGCTGATCCAAGTGGCGCCTCTGCATCGGGCGCATCCCGATCTGCGTCGGAGGGCCACAGACGTGAGATCCATCAGCAGACTGTTCCTGTTCGGAGTGCTGTGCGTCGGCATCGCCACCGCTACAACCGCCCGGGCGGGAAACCAGCTCTTCGAGGGTTCGTGGTCCATCAAGGCGTTCGGCAGCGAGCGCACGGGTGGGACCGGCGGGTCGGAGTTCTACTCGGCGTTTGGATTACCGCAGGGAATCCAGTGCAACCCGAATCAACCCCGTTGTCCGTTCGAGTCGACACCCACCGACGGCGCGGGCAACTGGGCGCCGTTGGGGGGAAACCCGCAATACGCGTTGTTCTGCGCGCCTTGGTACGACTGGGGCGGCTTCGGGACCAATGTCCGACCCGCCTAGGGAATGACCAGGACCGTCTACTGCAGCTACGCTTGCGGAAAGAACCGACTTCCGATTCCACCCCTCTATCGAAACCCGAACTTCTTCTGATCTGCTGGTCAACCAAACGTCACCTCCTGTAACGCGATCAGCACGGGGGTTACCCCGGAAGGGAAGGGTCTGGTCCAGGCGGGCCAGCCGGTAGCGGGTACGTGGAGCGCTGTCACGACCGGCACACAGAGGGGTGGATTCGGTTTCGCTGCAGCCCCGGCGAATGGCGCCGCTGGCGTCCGGACCACGGGTCGAATCGGCGAGTTCTCGGCGGTCGGCCCCTACCTCTACAGCTATACGTACGCGACGCTCCGCAATAGCACGGGCGTATTTGGTCCGGGCAACGGGTCGGGCGCCTTCAATCTCGATTTCTACTATGGCAGGAAAATCGCCGCGAACATCCATGTCAAGCAGGGCAGCGCGAAGTTCGGCGGAACCATGAGGATGCTGGGCGCCTCGACGACGAAGGCCTGCTACTACCGCAACGGTGGTTGCTCGCTCGGCAACAACGACTGGCGCTATGAGGCGATAGGCGCGGCCGCCTACACGTCGTCGGGTGTCGTTACGAAAGGCTACCAGGCGACTTACAAGGCACTCTACTTCCACACGGTCCTGATGCAGACGAGCACAGTGAACGTGGATGGCTCGCGTTTCGCGTGGACGACGGGGAGCGTGACCGTCACCGCGAGAGGGCGTGGGCCGCACGCGACGGTCCACTACGCGCGCGGATTCGACAACCGCAATACGGCCACACCCAGCGGCAAGGGCACGATTCAGCTGGTGACGCCGGTACTCACGCGCTGGCTCCAGCCCGCGGCGAATTTCGAGACCGGTGGCATCGGCATCCTCCGAATCAAATTCGTTCCAGAGCCGCAGGCCTGGGCAATGCTGGTCGCGGGCATCTCGCTTCTCGGAGTCGGCCACCGCACGCGCAGGCGCTGATCGTCACCACTCGCACCGCTCCATTCGAAACGCCTTTCGCGTACGATGGTTTTCTTCGCGCAGCAAAACGGATTCGCGGGGGCCGGGAGGCAAACGCTGCGAGCGACATGGGGTTCGAGCGAGTAGCTCGTGCCTCCCGGCCCCAAAGCAAGCACCGCGCGCCGAATCCAATTCCGAGCGAGTGACACCCTGTTCGATCGGAGCGCGAAATGCGGCGGTTGTTTTCCCGCGCTGGCAATCCGTTTCACTGGGGAGTCGGGGCGAAGGGGTGTGAGCGACATGGGGTTGGAGCGAATACCCCTTCGCCCCGACTCCCCAACCGCAGCGCTCACGTTTCGAATCGGGTTCTCAGCGAGTGGCTCTCGCATCCCAGTCCCTCGGGAACGGAATCCCTCGGAACCTCCCCGCGGACGTCGATCGAACCCCGAGAACGGCGCTATCCTGATCGCTTCCGGGACATGGACCCATTCTCCAATCGCGGGGACCAATGATGAAACAAGGCCTGAACAAGATCAGTCGTCGCATCACGCAGCCCAAGGCCCAGGGAGCTTCCCAGGCCATGCTCTACGCGACGGGGCTGAGCGAGTCCGACATGGACAAGGCCCAGGTGGGGATCTCGAGCGTCTGGTACGAGGGCAATTCCTGCAACATGCATCTCAACGACCTCGCTGCAAAGGTCAAGCAGGGCGTCGTCGAAGCCGGGATGGTCGGGATGCGCTTCAACACCATCGGCGTTTCAGACGGGATTTCGATGGGAACCGACGGCATGAGTTACTCGCTGCAATCGCGGGATCTGATCGCGGATTCCATCGAAACGGTGATGTGTGCCCAGTGGTACGACGCCAACATTTCGCTACCCGGATGCGACAAGAACATGCCGGGCTGCGTGATGGCGATGGCGCGGGTGAACCGACCCTCCTTGATGATCTATGGGGGAACCATCAAGCCGGGTCACACCCGCAGTGGCGACAAGCTCGACATCGTCTCCGCGTTCGAGAGCTATGGAAAATTCCTGTCGGGTGCAATCGACGACGAAGCGCGCAGCGAGATCGTGCGCAGGGCGTGTCCCGGCGCGGGCGCGTGTGGTGGAATGTACACCGCAAACACGATGGCGGTTGCGATCGAAGCGCTCGGGATGAGTCTTCCCTACAGCTCTTCGACGCCTGCCGAAGCGCCCGAAAAACTCGATGAGTGTCAGCGCGCGGGCGCCGCGATTCGAAATCTGCTCGAACGAGACATCAAGCCGAGCGACATCATGACCCCGGCGGCGTTCGAGAACGCCATCGCAACGATCGTCGCATTGGGAGGCTCGACGAACGCCGTACTCCATCTGATCGCGATGGCTCACGCGGTCGATGTTCCGCTGCAGATCGACGACTTCCAGAAGGTGAGCGACCGCGTTCCGTATCTGGCGGATCTGAAGCCGAGCGGCCAATACGTGATGGAGGATCTCCACGATGTCGGTGGAACGCCAGCGGTGATGAAGTACCTGCTCGACAAGCAGGCGCTTCGAGGCGACTGCCTCACCGTGACCGGCAAGACCCTGGCTGAGAATCTTGCCCACGTGCCGCCGCTCGCCGAAGGCCAGCAGGTCGTTCGAAGCTGGGAAGACCCGATCCAGGCGACTGGTCATCTGCAGATCCTGCGCGGTGGATTGGCGCCCGAGGGCTGCGTGGGGAAGATCACTGGCAAGGAGGGCTATCTCTTCAGCGGCCCGGCGCGGCCGTTCGACTGCGAGGAGGACATGCTCGCCGCGGTCGAACAGAAAGAGATCCGCGCGGGCGACGTGGTCGTGATCCGCTACGAGGGCCCCAAGGGCGGCCCCGGGATGCCCGAAATGCTCACCCCGACTTCCGTGTTGATGGGTGCGGGCCTCGGCGCAGACGTTGCGCTGATCACGGACGGCCGCTTCTCGGGCGGCTCCCACGGATTCCTGATCGGACACGTGACTCCCGAGGCGCAGGAGGGAGGCCCGATTGCGCTGATCGAAGCCGGAGACGTGATCACGATCGATGTCAAGAAACACACCATCGAGTTGGAGGTGAGCGCCAATGAACTCGCCGCGCGACGGTCGCGCTGGACGGCACCGCGACTCAAGGCGGAGCGCGGAACGCTCTATAAATACATCCAGAGCGTGAGTCCGGCGTCGCTCGGCTGCGTGACCGATGGAGAGAAGTAGCGGCTTTGGAAGCCTGGTGATCAGGCTCCCTTGAAATTCGGCCGGCGTTTCTCGCGAAAAGCCGTGACGCCCTCGCGCCCATCCGATGTCGCCGTCATCGAAGAGATCGCGCTCGTCTCGGCGTCCAATTGATCTTCGAATGCCGCGTTCTGGCTCGAGAGCAGAAGATTCTTGACTGCGCCGAACGCGAGCGTCGGCCCGCTGGCCAGCGCGCGCGCGAGTTTATCCGCTTCGGCCATCAGATCTTCGTCTGGGACGACCCGATCGACGATTCCCCAGGCATGCGCTTCGGCGGCGGAGAGCTTGCGATTGGTGAGCATCAGTTCCCTGGCGCGCCGCAGACCAACGAGACGCGGAAGGAAATACGTCGAGCTCCCGTCTGGTGCAAGACCCGCCGCGGTGTAGGCCATTGTAAAGCTCGCAGATTCCGCGGCCAGCGCAAAGTCTGCCATGCAGACCACGCTCATTCCCGCGCCCGCAGCCGGACCGTTGACTGCCGCCACGATCGGTGCATTCATGCGCGCGAACTTCGAGATTGCAGCGTGGAGGATGTCGGCGACCTCGGCAACGAGCTTCGAGACCTGATCGCCCGCGGTCGCGAAGCCCTTCAAGTCTCCTCCGGCGTTGAAAAAACGACCCGATCCCGTCAGTAGAACCGCGCGAATCGCCGGGTCCTTGGAACAAATCGTCGCAGCCTCGAGAAATTCTCGGATCATATCGAGGTTGAAGGAGTTGGCGGCGTTCGGCCGGTTGAACGTCAAACGAGCCAATCCACCCTTGACTTCAAAGGTGAGGTTTTCGAAAACCATCCCCGCTCCTCGTCGCGAGAAAACTCCCGGCAGCCATGCCGTTTGGATCACCCTATGATGTGACCCTCAATTCCAATTCGTCGAGCGCTGAACGAGTGCTTTCGATCAGTGGGAGCGAGCTTTCGCAGCATCGGCAATTCGGCTCACCGCAGCATCGACATCTGCCTCGGACACGTCCATGTGGGTCACGACGCGCATCAGGTTCTTCGTCAGGGCGAGCGTCAAGACGCCTCGCGTGAGCAGTTCCTTTTCGAATTCTTCCGCCCGCTCGACTTCGAAGATCACGATGTTCGTTTCGGGGAACGGGTCGACCTTGAAACCGAGATCCTGCAACCCCGACGCGAGTCGCTGCGCGTTCGAGTGATCGTCCGCGAGGCGATCGATGTGATGTTCCAGTGCGTGGAGGCCCGCTGCCGCGATGATGCCCGACTGCCGCATTCCGCCACCCAGCTGTTTGCGGGCGCGGTGTGCGCGCAAGATGAATTCCGAAGATCCGCACAGAACGGAACCGATGGGAGCGCCGAGTCCCTTCGAAAGGCAAAAAGTCAGTGAATCGAACGGCTCTGCCCAGGTCGCCACCGGAGTCCCGCTTGCAATGGCCGCGTTGAAGATCCGGGCGCCGTCGAGATGCACGGCCAGACCGTGGTTTCGCGCAACAGCCGCAGCTTCCTTCAGCGGTTCGAGCGGAAAAATCCGGCCCCCGCTCTGGTTGTGGGTATTTTCGATTGCGAGCATTCGGGCGGGCGCGTAGTGGACGTCGACGGGATGGATTGCGTCGGCGACTTCCGAGCCCGAAAAAAAACCACCGGACCCCACGGTTTCGACCTGGACGCCCCACAGCGCGGCACCCGCACCGCTTTCGTAGAGAAGGATGTGCGCGTTCTCGCCGACCAACACCGCGTCCCCAGGGCGGGTCGCCGCTGCGATGGCCGCCTGGTTGCCCATCATTCCCGACGTGACGAAAAGGGCCGCCTCTTTTCCGGTGAGTTCTGCCGCTACCTCTTGCAGCCGATTGACGGTCGGATCTTCTCCGTAGACGTCGTCTCCGACTTCGGCGGAGGCCATCGCTCTTCTCATCGGCGCGGTCGGCTTGGTGACGGTGTCGCTGCGTAGATCGATTGTCCTCATCGCATTGGATTCTAACAGGCGCCGTCGCGGAGTTGAAGATCGGACCGGAATTTCCGGAACCTCCGAGGCGAATACGGTAGGGCTCCGCCCCCACCCGAGGATCTGGCCCGACCCGATTCCGACGCCCGCCCATTCCGGGGAGGCAGCGAAAAAGACCTCCAGAGGGCTTCTCGCGCCCATTTTTGGTTTGCTTCCGAGGAAAGAACGTCTATGATGCGCCGGTCAAACCATGCCGTAATGTGCGACATGGGGGTGAATATCGAACTGTTCACCGAATGGTCTTGTCGAACGCGATTTGTCGAATGGTCTTGGCGCGTCGACGGTGATCGAAGGGAACACCGAAGAAACGGGAGAAACAATGGCAGCGAAGAAGAAGGTGGCGAAGAAGAGCTCCGGTGATCTGATCATTTCCAAGTCACGCACCAAGGGCGCGGCGAAGAAGTGCAACGTGAGCAGCGATTTCTACGGCGCACTCGACAAGGCCGTCCGCGGCATGATCGCGAACGCAGAGGCCCGCGCGCTGGGCAACAAGCGCAAGACCCTCAAGCCGGTCGATCTTTAGAGAACGCTCCGGTTTTATGCAAAGGGCTCACCGACCTCCGGGTCGGCGGGCCCTTTCTCTTTCAGGAGTTTTGTTTGTCGCGCGGGTAGGCGCGTTCGGGTTCGAGATTTGCGCCGACCGAAAAGAGTCGCTGTAGCGGTACGCGCCGCAGAACATCCGCGGCGTCGAGCCCTCGTTTGGTCGAGATGAACTCGAGTCCCACGCTGGCGAAATCCGCGACCTTGTCGATCGCGATCGGCGTCGACTCCGCATCACTCAGCTCCATTCGATCCGCAACGGCGACCTTGTTTGCGAGCGCGATGAACGCGTAGAGCGCCGAGCGGCGCTCGGTTTCGTCGAGCTGTGCAAAGACTCGAAACAACAAGTAAGGGTGATCCGCGGATGCGGGGAGGCGCGGCATCCAGACAGGCAGATGCCATTTTCCCATGACGAAGCTCGTCGTTTCGTCCGAGATCGCAGCCCGATCGTCTCGCCGAATGAATCGGTAGATCGCCATCGCGCTATCCCAGGGCGGAAATCCCAGATCTTCGAGGCGTCCGGTTCGCCAGCGCAGCGCCCATTCTTCGTTGACGATGTCCAACTCGTGGATGATCCCCTGCATCATCCGGAAATAGACCCAGTAGTCGGCGACAAAAAGAGCGCGCAGCATTGCGACGACCGGTTCGAGATCATCGCCTTCACGAACGGCAACGAAATGGAATTGGCCTTCGACAGTTTGGCTTCCTTCGGGCGGCTGCCACCCCTCGTCGTCGTCGGGCTTCTGGAAGCACTGGATTCGGTGCTTGAGAAAGAGCACCACGAGTTCTGGGTCGAGCGCGCGAATGGAGCGCAGGAAGCTTTCGTCTGTCGTCATCGCGAGCGTGTCGAGCCAGCGGTCGATGGCGGCCCGATCGGCCGTCGCCCCTCTCCAACCGTCGAGGTCCACGCAGGCGACGATCTGCTCCGGAGTCGCGTGATCGAGAACCCACGCGGCGTCTTCGATCCCGATCGCCTTTACGGTGAAACAGAATTCTGCTTCGGGAATCAGCGGAATTACAGCCTCGGGAACCGGGAGTAGTTCGAGGGTCTCGGCTCGCCGGGACAGCGGTGTGTCGCAAACCAGCGCGACCTGCTGATCGAGCGTCATGCCTTGGATTGCCTGGGTCGCCGCCGCCCGCTCTTTGCGGGCCAGACCGAGGATACGCTCGATCGTGGTCGAAGCTGTGGGGGGAGTCGTCATTTCGAGAGGCTAGCCCGGACTGCCCGCGCAGTTAGGGGTTTGGAATCGAGTGGACGGACGCTGGCGGGGGCCCAGTCGCCCGCGCAGTTAGGGGTTTGGAATCGAGTGGACGGGCTCTGGCGGGGGCCCAGTTGCCCGGGTCGGATTGGTCTGGGGGGGCTGATTGCGGGGGTGGTTTTGGTTTTTGATGGGGGAGCGTTGTTGGGGGAGCGTTGTTGGGAGAGGGTATGGTTGGGGGATGTTGGGTGTTGACGATGTTCGGCGGGTTCTGGTTGGGCGCCAGCCCGCGCTGCTCGAGACCGGATTGCCGCACCGGGCGGCGGTGTCGCTCGTGCTGACCGACGACGCGGGCTCCCTGGATCTGCTGCTGATCGAGCGCGCGCGGCGAGCGGGTGACCCTTGGTCGGGCCAGATGGCCTTCCCGGGCGGTCGCGTAGATGTCGGCGATGCGACCGCCCGCGCTGCCGCGGAGCGCGAGACCTTCGAGGAGGTCGGCTTGTCGCTCGCGGGATCGGAACTGCTCGGTCGGCTGGACGATCTGCCCGGGCGGCCCGCGCCAGCGAGTGATCTCGCGGTGTCTGCGTTCGTCTTCTACTTGAGCGCACCCGGTACGCTCGCGCTCAACCACGAGGTGCGCGACGCCTTCTGGTTCCCGCTCGCCGCGTTCTCGGATAGCGAACGTCACGTCCACTACCCTGTGGACGTCGAATCGGATTGGCATTTCTCGGGAATCCGGGTGGGTGAGCCCGGGCGCCACGTGGTATGGGGACTGACCTACCGTTTTCTGGACCGGTTCTTGGACGTCCTCGGCCAGCCGCTTCCCAAGCGGACGGCGCGCCGTTGACTGGCGAATTCCTGGGATTCGCTCGCGGCGTCGCGCGACCCCATCCCGGGATCGCGCTCCTAGCGGGCGGTTGGATTTTCGAGCTTCGGTGACGTGCGCTCGAAGCCCAGACAGTCCTCGACGGGCAGGGTCGGATATCGCCGGAACGCCGCGTCCGAGTTCGATCGATCGCAGCACCAGTAGGTGACTCCCTTCGCGCTCACCAGGGTCGACGCGCGATCGCAGATCGAACAGAGGCCCACCTTGGGGTCGCGCTGCTCCTCGAGTTCTCCGCGCTTCACCGTGTGAGATACCTCCAAGACGGACTCCGAGCCGACACTTTAGCGTGAAGTATCGGGCGGCACCGAAGGCGCCTTCAGTCTACATTCCGCCGATGAGCAGCCGAAAGAGCCTCCTCGCGCGCCTGCGGCGCATTCTGGAACTGGCCGAGCGGGTTCTGGAAGATCTCGCCGGGCTGCCCCCGGCGGCTCGGCTGTTCGATCGCCAGCGCGCCTTTCGTTGGGACGTCAGCCGCGGACCCGGGCGGATCGTTCCGATCGAGGAGCCAGACGGCTTTGAACTGGACGATCTGATCGGCGTCGAGGCGGCCGTGGCGAGCTTGATCGCGAACGTCGAGCAATTCATCGGCGGACACCCATCCAACCACGTTCTCTTGTTCGGTGCGCGCGGCACCGGAAAATCGTCCGCCGTGAAGGGTCTGTTGAATCGTTTCGGCTCGCAGGGACTGCGGATCGTCGAGATGCACAAATCCGACCTCGCCCGCATTCCTTCGGTGTTGGCGATACTGCGCGGATTGCCGTACCGCTTCGTCTTGTTCTGCGACGACCTCTCTTTCGAGAGCGGTGAGTCCGAGTACCGGGAATTGAAGGCGGCTCTCGAGGGAAGCCTCGTCGCTCCACCTGAAAACGTCCGCATCATCGCGACCAGCAACCGCCGACACCTGCTTCCCGAGAGTGCCGTGGACAATCGATCCGTACGACTCGACGAAGCTGGAGATCTACAGATCGGCGAGACGATCGACGAGAAGCTCGCGCTTTCCGATCGCTTTGGGCTCGTGCTCGGCTTCTACAGCTTCGACCAGAACACCTATCTGGCGATCGTCGACCACTACGCGAAGAAAGCGAATCTTCGAACGCCGGCCCAGGAATTGAAGGAGGCTGCTCTTCGCTGGGCGCTTCGCCGATCGAGCCGGTCGGGGCGAACCGCCCGGCAGTTCGTCGATGACCTCGCGGGGCGCGAGGCGATCGCTCGACCGGGCGCGTCGAAGTCGACTACGGGATGATGCCCATTTCGCGGCCTACGGCCGCGAAGGCTTCGAGTGCGCGCTCCAGGTGTTCCATGGTATGCGTCGCCATGTAGGATGTTCTCATCATCGAGCGGCCCTTGGGAACCGCCGGAGATATCACCGGATTCGCAAATACTCCCCGCTCCTGGAGCTTCAGCGTCATCGCGAACGCTTCGACGTCTTCTCCGACCACCAGCGGAATCACCGGAGACTCGGACAATCCTGTATCGAAGCCGAGCGTCTCGAACTCGCGCTTCATGAATCGAGTGTTCTCCCAGAGGTTCTTTCTGCGTTCGGGCTCCCGCTCGATGATTTCCAGTGCCTTGATGGCCGCGGCGACCGATGGCGGCGGCGCCGCCGCCGAGAAGATTGCGGATCGGGCTTCGTGGCGGATGAAGTCGATGACATCGGCGCGTCCGGCGATGAAACCTCCCACCGTCGCGAGGGACTTCGAGAACGTGCCCATCACGAGATCGACTTGATCCTCGACGCCGTAATGTTCTGGGGTGCCGCGTCCATGCTCGCCGAATACGCCGAGTCCGTGGGCGTCATCCACCAACAGCCGCGCCGCGTAACGGTTTTTCAGTTCGATGATCTTCGGAAGATTGGCGGTGTCTCCCTCCATCGAGAAGACGCCGTCGACGACGATGAGCTTTCCCTTCTCGCTGGAGGTGTTGGCGAGTTTCTTCTCGAGGTCGGCCATGTCGTTGTGCAGGTATTTGTGGGCCTTGCCGAAACTCAGCCGACAGCCGTCGATGATGCTCGCGTGGTTGAGGCCGTCGAGCAATGCGACGTCCGAGCGCTGCAGCAGGCACGAGAGGACGCCGAGGTTGACCTGGAATCCCGTCGAGAAGCTGAGCACGGCTTCGCGCCCCAGAAACTTCGCGAGCCGATCTTCCAGTTCGAGGTGGATGTCGAGTGTACCGTTGAGCAGCCGCGAGCCCGCGCACCCGGTTCCGAACAGGGCGAGAGCCACCGCAGCGGCCTCTTTCACCTCGGGGTTGTTGGTGAGCCCGAGGTAATTGTTCGAGCCCAACATGATGAGTTCTCTGCCGCCGTGCGTGACGACCGGATCTTGTCCCGAAGAGATCGCGCGGTAATAGGGATAGATCCCAGCATCTCGGATCTTCGCGTAATACTTGGCGGAATCAGCGCACTTCTGGAAAATGTCCACTCGATTTCCTCCGTGGAGCCGAGCGACTCGGGGGCTGATTACTCGGTAGCCACCCACACTGCGGTCGCGACCAGACTCCCCGATGGCGCTGCGCTCCATGAACACCGGGTCGCGAGCACGAGCTGCGCCCGGGACACCAAACCACCTTGCATCCGTCCACTTGCTGGGAGGAGCGGGTCCTCTTCGGGGGGTGACTGATACGCATCAATCGTTGCGAAGACTCCCGACGCGCCGGAGCTTACCCCACCCGAGCTTCAGCTGTCAGCAAAATTGATTTCCCGCGGGGATCCGAGACGTGGTTTGCGTTGGAGTGTGGAACAGACTGGCCTCGATTCGATGTGCTCTCTAGACTTCGACTCCGGCGCCCGTTCGAATTTCGTAGGCCTATGCGCCTCAACCTCCACCCGCAGCGCGAAGCTCGGCGTCACGCCAGGTCCGAAGATTTTCCCGAGACGGAGTGGAGATGACCAAGGCCTCCCAGCTTCGCGCGGCGCTACTTGGATTCGCGTTTGCCCTGCTCGCCGGGGTTCCCGGGTGCGCCAAAGCTCCGCCCGCACGAGAAGCCAGTGTCGTTCCGAGTGAAGGACCGCTCTCACCGACTGCTGAGGTCGATGATTCCGAGTACGACGAACTTTTCGATGAAGAGTTCGGATCGGGTGAAAGAGCCGCGCCGAATGATCCCTTCGAGGGTACGAATCGGGCGCTTCTGACCTTCAATCGCGGTTTGAGCCGGCGCGTCTTCGATCCAATGATCCGCGGATACCGATTCGCGGTTCCCAAGCCCGCTAGGCGGGCCGTTCGCCGCGTCTTCCTCAACCTCAAAGCACCGTCGACGCTGGTCAACGACCTGCTGCAATTCCGCTTCGAGGATGCCGCTCAGGTCTTCGGAAGGTTCGTTCTGAACACGACGATCGGGTTCGGAGGCATCTTCGATGTTGCGATCGAAGCGCGGTGGGAACACCATGAATCCGACTTCGGGCAGACGCTCGGTCGGGTTGGTGTCGGTGCAGGACCCTACCTGGTGTTACCCGTTTTTGGGCCGAATACGATTCGCGATGGATTCGGCGGTGTCGTCGATCTGTTCTTCCAGCCCCTGACCTACCTGGTCGGGCTTGCCCCGAACATCATGATCGGCGCCAGCAGCGGATTCACGAACCTGGATGCCCATGACGCCGCGTTGAAGGCACTCGAAGAATCTTCCGTCGATTACTACGCGGCGTTGCGCAGTGCCTACCTACAAAGTCGCGCCGCCCATGTTCGAATGGACGAGGAATGATCCCAAATCCTAGGAGGGGTGATCGGGCACCTTGCCGCCCGCGAGGTCATCGATGCGTTCGTTTAGCGCTGCCATCAAGGCGGCAAAACCTTCGCGCTGGATGAGTGAAGAATACTCCGAGCGCCTCAGCGCGAGTTCGCTGATGGTTCCGTTCAACAAGACGTCGATGATCCTCCAGCCCCCATCCTTGTCGGGTCGAAGTCGGTAGTTGAGCTGCACGATCTCGCCCTTCCCCGTATCCAGGTGGCTGTAGACCATGACGGTTCCGTGCTTGGACGCTTCTTCCTTGAACGTCTCGAAGGATTGATCCGAGTAATCGGTGAAACGGCCGGCGTAGTTCGCAACCGTGAAGCGCCCGAAAGTCGCGACCAAGCGGCTTCGGTTTTCTTCGTCAACGGTCTTCCAGTAGCGTCCAATCGATTTTTCGGCCATGAACGGGATGTCGAAGAGCTTGCGGACGACGGGTTCCAGTTGTTCGAAGCGGCCGCCATAACCGAGTTCTTCCGCATTCTTCATCACGCTGATCAGATTTTCGTGGAGCGTGTCGACCACCTTCGTGGCCGCACCGGTCGTTGATACGGGTGGTGCGCCTTGGTCAGCGAGCACCCCGGGTTCCGGCGTATCCGCGGAGCCGGGCAGCACTAGCGTCGGGATCACGAACAAGACCGAGCCAGCAATTCCGATGGCGACTCCCAATCCGGACCGCGTCCAGCTGGGTCGTGTCCAGTTGGATCGAGTCAATCGCAACTTCACGTGGTTTCTCCCTCGACTGATCGGGAGTGTCGGCATCTACCGGTCACTCCCTCACGTCGAGTCTAGCGAAGTGTTCGGCTAGACTCCGATCGCTATTGCACCGTCGCCGCGCAGCCCAGGTACTGCCTCTAGCGGGAGAATGAGCGATCGTGAACTCGATCGAACAAGCACTCGGCAGATGGCTCGCGCAGTGGGTGGGCGCGGTTGCGAGGAATGCCGTCTGGGTCAGTGTCGGCATGTCGCTCGCGACCGTCACCATCATCTACTATGTCGTCGGACACCTCGGGATCCGTGGCGATACCGAGTCGCTCTTCGCGCAAGATCTTCCCTTCAAGCAGGCCGAACGCCGTTTCTACGAGGCGTTTCCGATGCTCTACGAAAACATGTTCGTGGTGATCGATGCTCCCACGCCCGAGCGCGCAGGTGAAGCGGCGGTGGCGTTGGCTGCGGGACTGGAAGCCGAGCCTCGATATTTCCACCGCGCCTATCTCCCAGGTGGCGGCGAGTTTTTCGAGAACCACGCATTCCTGTACTTGGAGACCCGGGAGTTGGAGGATCTCGCCGATCGGCTCGCGATCGCCCAGCCGTATCTGGCAGAGCTGTCGCGCGACGGGACGCTGCGCGGACTGGCGTCGATGATGGCCCGCGGTGGGCGAGCCGTGCGCGAGGGCGACGTATCGGGGGACCAGCTGGGTGCACTCTTCGACCGTTTTCTCGAGGCGCTCAGCGCGCGGATCGAAGGTCATAGCTATCACGTTTCCTGGGCCGAAGTCCTGGCCGATCGCGAATTCGATCTCGATTCGCGCAGGCGATTCCTACTCGTGCAACCAGTGCTCGAATTCGACGAACTCCAGCCCGCAAAGAGTTCGATCCTCGCCGTACGTAGAATCGCGAGCGAGCTCGGCTTCACCGCGGAATCGGACGTGAGGGTGAGGATCACGGGAGATGTCGCGCTCTCCTTCGAAGAGATGGAGGTGCTTCGGACCCAGGCCGCCGCGGCGGGAATCGCGTCCCTCGTGTTCGTCGCGATCATCCTGATCCTCGGTCTCCGCTCGATCCGAATGGTGCTCGCCACGCTCGCAACCCTGATCGTGGGCCTCATCTGGACGGCCGGTTTCACTGCCGCCGCGATCGGCCACCTCAATATGATCTCGGTCTGTTTCGCCGTGCTCTTCATCGGCCTCGGCGTCGACTTCGGAATCCATCTCTGCATCCGCTATCGCGAACTCCTGGCCGGTGGGGTCGAGCACTCGGTCGCCCTCCAGGAGACCGCGCGAGACGTGGGAAGCTCCATTTTTCTCTGCGCGACCACGACGGCGATCGGATTCTTCGCCTTCGTGCCGACGGATTTCGTCGGCGTTGCCGAACTCGGACTGATCTCCGGCACAGGAATGTTCATCAGCCTGTTCTGTACCCTGACCCTACTCCCCGCACTGATCACACTCCGGCCTCTTTCTGCGAGCCGCAGATACTCGCCGATGGTTCTGTGGTCGAATACGAGCCTCGCGAGTCTGCCGCTGCGACATCCGCGGATCGTTCGCGGCGCCGCTCTGGTCATGGGGATCGCTGCTGTTCTGGTGCTGCCGCGGGCGCGTTTCGACAACAATCCGCTCAACGTGCGCGACCCCTCGAGCGAGTCCGTTCGGACCTTCAACGAGTTGTTGGAGAAGGGCGCCTCGTCGCCGTGGTCACTCAACGCGGTGGCTCCGAGCCTCGATTCTGCACGTTTGCTCGCCGAGCGGCTGGAAGCGCTCGACGTCGTCGGAAGGGTGGTCACGGTATCCGACTATGTGCCCGCCGATCAGGAGAGCAAGCTCGACATCATCGAGGACGTCGCGATGTTCGTGGCGCCGCTTCCCGGACCGGACGGCAGGGTTTCACCTCCCGCGCTAGCGGATCAGGTGGAGGCACTCGCCGATCTATCTCGTGAACTCGGTCGTTTGCAGAATTCCGGCGGACCGTCGGAGTTGGTGACGAGTGCGAGTCGGCTCCGACCGGTTCTCGATCTCTATCTTCAAAGACTCGCGGATTCTTCGGATCCCTTGCGGGAGATCGAAGCACTCCAGAGCAGTATGCTCGGCACCCTGTCGGAGCAACTGAGGGTGCTGGACGCCGCGCTCTCTGCCGGTCACGTGACGCTGGAGAAATTGCCCGATGCAATCCTCGAACGGATGATCACAGCCGACGGGCGCGTGCGAATTCAGATCTTTCCGCGCGATGATCTGAGCGATCACGCCGCACTGGCGGCCTTCGTTGACGGAGTCAAGGCCGTCGTGCCCGAGGTTGCGGGTAGTGCATCGGAGATTCTCGAATCCGGTCGGGCGGTCGTTCGCGCCCTGACCCAGGCAATGCTTTCGGCTTTTGTCGTGATCACGCTGTTCCTGCTGATCCTTTGGCGACGAATGGATGACACTGCGCTCGTGTTGATTCCGCTCTTGCTCGCTTCTGCCCTGACCGTCGCGGCGGCGGTACTCGCGGACATTCCCTTCAACTTCGCCGACGTGATCGTGCTTCCGCTGCTGCTGGGAATTGGCGTCGACAGCGGTATTCATCTGGTTCACCGCGCGCGGAGCACCACAGAAGGTGAGGTGAACCTGTTGGCGACGAGCACGGCGCGGGCGGTTTCCTATAGCGCCCTGACGACGATCGCGAGCTTTGGAAGTCTCGGTCTGGCGACCCACTTGGGTCTCGCGACGTTGGGAAGGCTGCTGACCATCGGTGTCACCTTCACGCTCATCTGCAACCTGATCGTGCTGCCGGCCCTGATCCGGCTGCGTCCCCTGCGCGCAGAAAGCGTCGAGCCCGACCGCGCCGCATAGCGGTTTCGTTCGCGCCCCCGAACTCGTGCTACCCTGCGCGGCCGTGCCGGCACCCCGAGAAATCCTCGACTCCATCGATCGTCGATTCGATGCAACGGTCGAAGA
>Ga0326597_10000711_pt1 | contig 57530 bp, 51 predicted proteins | sample RVTome_12_FD_203789 | JGI IMG/M metagenome (GOLD analysis project Ga0326597, IMG submission 203789) | Soil microbial communities from uranium-contaminated site in the Upper Colorado River Basin, Wyoming, United States - RVT100D185 | ecosystem: Environmental > Terrestrial > Soil > Contaminated >...
GCGACCACAAACCGATGGTTTGAGAATCTGGATTCCATTTGGGCCGCAGTCGAGAAAACAGCACGCTCATGGTCCTCCAGGAAAATAAGAAAATTATGTAACATCAGTTAATGCGTTTGTATTAGTATAGCGGAAATTATGGCCCTGTGAAGGGCGATCGGGCGTTTTAGCCTAGCATCCAGCCTCGCGAGTTTGATATCTTGTCTCCCGCGACGGTCTTCCGTGCGGGTCTCGTCGTTCCCTCGCCCTGGACCGCGCTTCGAAACCGCAAGGCCATGTAGGCGCCTGCCATGGTCTTCCTGAATGAGGGATACGATCGATGCCAGAAAAAAAGGAGATGCCCCTTTTTAAAGTGAGGACCTCGCCCATTAGCGGACGGGGCGTGTTCGCCACTCGAAAAATCCGAAAGGGCACGCGCATTATCGAATATCTTGGAGAGCGCATATCGACCGAGGAAGGCGATGCGCGTTATGACGACGATGCGGGCGAGCAGGCGCACGTCCTGCTGTTCACGGTCGATAAACAGACGGTTATTGACGGCGGGGTGGCGGGCAACGCGGCTCGATTCATCAATCATTCGTGCGCGCCCAATTGCGAAGCCGTCGAAGAAAAAAAAAGGATTTTCATCGAAGCGATTCGATCGATCCCTGTCGGCGAAGAGTTGTGCTACGACTATAGTCTGCGCCGCGTGGAAGCGGACGAAACGGACATCGAGAAGCGCTATCCTTGCCATTGCGGCGCGGAGGCCTGTCGCGGCACCTTGCTCGAGCCTAAGAAAACGCGGCGGCCGAGGCAGAAAAAAACTTTAAAAAAAAGAAAGGCATGACCCCGCGTTTCGCGCAGCATTCAAGCGGAATTCGATGAAATAAATCGCCCTGTCCCGCCTTTTCGTCTCGGAGGCGCTCCTGATATCGATTCCGGGCGTTTTTCATCGGGTGGCCGACACAGTTTTTCTCTACACACTCTTTAGAACCTTAAGAAGGTCGATGCGTTTCTGAGCGCATAGAACCTGAGCGACCCTCTTATTGGGGCCACTGAACCCTTCCTGCCAAATCCTGCCCTAGATACGTCCATTTTAGGGTCACCTTTCTCTCTCGGCGGGCGCGAATCCGATAGGGGTACCGGGAGGAGTTCGATGGATACCGTATTAAAATACTTGGCATAAACCCGATGAAAAGCGCATCATAAGAAGGTGGAACAAGCCGGTTTGAGAAAAAACGCATCATGAAGCGGATTCTCGATCATCCTAAACTCATCACCTTCCTTATGGCACTGAGCACGCTTGGATTTATTCTGGTGGCGGTGCTGCCGAGCCTGTGGCCCGAGAAATTTCCAGCCCTCAATGCCATTCACGTCGATACCGATCCCGAAAACATGCTGCCCAAGGAGGAGGCGACGCGGCTTTTTCACACGGAGATGAAAACGCGGATGTCCCTCTACGACATGGTCGTGTTGGGCGTCGTGAATGAAAAACACCCCGAAGGCGTTTTCAATAAGGCCGCGTTGGAAAATGTCTTTGAACTGACGGAATACGCCAAAATCCTGCGCTGGCCCGACCCAGAACGCCCCGGCGAGCAGATTGGGGTTGTAGAGGTCGATCTGCTCGCCCCTTCCACCGTGGACAATATGGAGCAGGGCGGCTTAGGCGTCGTCACCTTTGAATGGCTCATGCCGCGGCCCCCCGCCAGCGATGCGGAGGCCCTGGCGATTCGCCGGAAGGCGGCCCGCATTCCGTTTTTAAACGGCACCTTGCTTTCCGAAGACGGCAAGGCGCTGGCGCTTTATATCCCGATCACCTCGAAAGAAATCAGTCATCGCGTGGCCACGGCCTTAAAGGCCAAGATCGCGACCTTCAGCGGCGAGGAGCGCTACCACATCACGGGACTCCCGGTCGCCGAGGATACTTTTGGGGTCGAGATGTTTATCCAAATGGCCATCTCGGCGCCGATTGCCATGCTGGTGATTTTTCTATTGATGTACTTTTTTTTCAGGCGGATCGTCCTCATTATCTCCCCGATGATCGTGGCCATGGTTTCCGTTTTTTGGACCATGGGCCTCCTCATCGCGACAGGCAACACCATCCATATTATGAGTTCGATGATTCCGATCTTCATCATGCCCATCGCCGTGCTCGACGCCATCCACATTTTGTCCGATTTTTTTGACCGCTACGATGAAAATAAAGACCGCAAAGAAACGGTTTTGGAGGTGATGCGGACGCTCTTTAAACCCATGCTCTACACCTCGCTCACGACCATGGCGGGTTTCGCCTCGCTCGCCTTCACGCCGATTCCGCCCGTGCAGACCTTTGGTTTGTTTATCGCCTTCGGCGTCTTCGCGGCCTGGTTTTGGACGGTGACCTTTATTCCGGCGTCGATCATGCTGATCCCGCAAAGGCGATTGAAAAATTTTGGGCTGAAGCAGGAAAAAGCCCAGGAAAAAACGCCATCGATCATGACCCGTTTTCTCGAAGGGCTCGGTCAGGTGACCTATGATCACCCTAAAAAAATCCTCGGCGCGGCGGGCCTGCTCGCCCTTGTCGCCGTTTTTGGGATACTGCAGATCCGCATCAACGATAACCCCGTGAAGTGGTTTAAGGCCTCGCATCCGATACGGGTCGCGGACCGTATTTTAAACGCACATTTCGGCGGGACCTACATGGCCTATCTGGCCTTGGAACCCGAAGCACTTGAGGCCGGGTCGGGGGATTCCGCGGGGCAATTTTTGTCGGAGCTATCAGCGCGCGCGGCGGAATTGGAAAGTAGGGTTCCGTCAATCGCCGAGGTCGTGCCGCAAATGAAAACGGAAGTGTTGCGGCTTCAGGGCGCAGCCGCGAGCGATGTGCCTTTTCTGGATCGGCTCGAAACCTTTGTGAATGCAAAGCTGGACAGCGCCCCCTTCGAATCCGTCGAGGCCTGGGAAGACATGCTGCTTTTGATTGATCGAGAGCGACAGAAAGCCCAGATTTTTAAACAGCCTGAGGTCTTGACCTATATGAGCCGGCTGCAAGATCACTTGCTGACGACCGGAATTGTCGGGAAATCCAATTCCCTGGCCGATGTCGTCAAAACCGTGCATCGTGAACTCTTTTTGGGAGAGGCCGAAGCCTACCGTATTCCCAATACCTCGAATGCGGTGGCGCAAACCCTCTTGACCTATCAAAACAGCCACCGTCCGCAAGACCTCTGGCATTTTGTGACGCCGGATTTCCGGACCTCGTCCATCTGGGTGCAGCTGAAAAGCGGGGACAACATCGACATGGCGAGGGTGGTCGACAGCGTCGATCGATTTATTCAAGAGCATCCCCCGGCGCTGGCGCTCAAACATCGGTGGTTTGGCTTAACCTATATCAATGTGGTCTGGCAGGAAAAGATGGTCAGCGGCATGCTGGAGGCCTTTATCGGGAGCTTTCTCATCGTGCTCGTCATGATGGTTGTCCTTTTTCGTTCCCTCCTTTGGGGCCTGCTTTCGATGATTCCGCTGACCCTCACCATCGGCCTGATCTACGGGGTCATCGGTCTCATCGGCAAGGATTACGACATGCCCGTCGCCGTGCTGTCTTCCTTGAGCCTGGGACTATCGGTGGATTATGCGATTCACTTTTTGGCCCACGCCCGTGTGCTAGAGGGAAAATACGGCACCTGGGCCTTGGCCCACAGGCATATGTTCGGCGGGCCGGTGCGTGCCATTGTGCGAAACGCCGTCGTGGTGGGTCTCGGATTCCTGCCCTTGCTGGCCGCGCCGCTTGTGCCCTATCAGACCGTGGGGTTTTTTATCGCCGCCATTTTACTGACCGCGGGCGCGGCCACGATCCTGATCCTCCCGGCGCTCATCACCCCTATGGCCTCGTGGCTTTTTCCAAAAAAACAGGCCCTGATTTCCGAAAGACCAAAAATGAAAGGAGGCCTCGCGTGAAAAAACATCTGTATATTGTGGGCATCGTTGCATCGATTTTTTTAATCATGCCAGGCCGGAGCCTTTCGGCAGCGGAATTAAGCGTGCAGGCGATTGTCGAAAAGGCGGTGGGGGCCGCTTATTACCAGGGAAAGGATGGCCGCGCTCAGGTCACCATGACGACGACGGACGATCAGGGCCGGGAAAGAATGCGCCGCTTTACTCTATTGCGGCGCAATGTTTTAGAGGCGGGTGTGATCGGCGATCAACAATTTTACGTCTATTTTCATCGCCCGGCCGATGTCAATAAGACCGTTTTCATGGTTTGGAAAAAGGTGGGAAAAGACGACGACCGTTGGCTCTATCTCCCTGCGCTGGACTTGGTGAAACGTATTGCGGCTTCCGATGAACGGACCAGCTTTGTGGGGTCCGACTTTTTTTATGAAGACGTTTCGGGCCGCGGAACGGACGAAGATCGGCACACCTTAATCGAAACCGATAAGAATTTTTACGTGATCGAGAGCCATCCCAAAGATCCGAGTGCGGTGGAGTTCTCCTCCTACACCTCGTGGATTCATCGTACGACCTTCATCCCGATCAAGATTTCCTATTTCAATAAAAATAAAGAAAACTATCGAAATTACGAGGTGCTCAAGGTCGAAAATATTCAGGGCTTTCAAACCGTGGTGCAATCCCGCATGAAAGACCTGCGCGCCAAGAGCGAAACGGTCGTGGAGTACAGCAATGTCGCCTACACCCTCAATCTGCCCGATGAGATTTTCACGGAACGCTATCTGAGAAATCCGCCGAAGGATTATCTCCGGTGAAGCCGAGTGGCGCACATTGGACCGGTGTTCCGCTGGCATTCGCGATGGGGGTGACCGTGTCCTTGATCGCACAGCCGGCGCTCTTTGCTCAGGATGCGCCCGCGCTTCCGTCCGGGCTTTCGGACACCCAAAGCGAAAAATCGGAAACGCAAAAAAGCGGTCCCGCGTTGCCGGAAGGATTGGAGGAGGGGTCCAATCCCGATAGGCCTTCCCTTCCCCCGGGCTTGGGGGATGTGTTGCCGACGACGGAAGAAAATCAAAGGGTAGAAACACCCTCCCTTCCACCCGGCCTTTCCGGGTTCTTAGAGGGGCGTGTGGGGCGGCGCACGCAGAACGATCCGCATGAAAAAGATCTGTCCATCGGCGAGGCGCGTTTGCAAGTCCGCGTGGAGCCATCCCTTCACCGGCTGAGCTTTAAGCTCAGCGCCGATTTTCTTTACGATCCGGTTTTGGATGCGCACGAACTTGATCTTGAGCGAGGAGAAGCGTGGATCGATCTCAGGGAAGCCAATGTGCTATTGAGGCCGGGAGAGCAGGTCGATCTTAAGATCGGACGGCAGATTTTAACCTGGGGCACCGGCGACCTGGTGTTTATCAACGATCTCTTTCCCAAAGACTGGAATGCCTTTTTTATCGGTCGCGATACCGACTATCTCAAAGCCCCCTCCGATGCGGTGAAGGTCTCGCTCTTTAGTCCCTTCTTAAATCTCGATCTCGTGTACACCCCGCGATTCGATCCTGATCGTACTATCGATGGGCGGCGGATTTCTTATTTCAACATCCAATCCGCAGGCCGTGCCGGGCAGGACGCCGTTGTGCAAGCCGACACCCCGGATGGCTGGTTTCACGACGATGAAATCGCAGGGCGGCTTTATCGAAATATCAATGGCCTCGAAGCGGCCGTTTACAGCTATCGCGGATATTGGAAATCCCCCGCGGGTTTCGATGCGAATACGGGGCGGGCGATCTTTCCCGCCTTGTCTGTTTATGGGGCCTCTTTCAGAGGCACGATTTTGAGCGGCGTCGGGAACGCAGAAATGGGGTATTACGACTCCGAGGAGGATCGGGGCGGCGACAATCCCTTTATCCGAAACAGCGAGTTTCGTTTTATAGCGGCTTACGAACAAGAGCTCCTTCAAAACCTCAGCGCCGGACTTCAATATTATCTGGAGCACCTGCTCGATTATGACCCATATACTCGTACCCTTCCAGCGGGAAGTCCCCTTGCCGATAAAAACAGGCATGTACTCACCTTACGCCTGACCCAGCTCTCGATGAATCAGAATCTTATCTTGTCTCTTTTCACCTTCTATTCTCCCTCGGATCAAGATGCCTATCTGCGTCCCAATGCCGCTTATACAATCGACGATTATTGGTCTGTCGAAGTCGGCGGAAACTTCTTTTTTGGAAATGAAAAGCACACCTTCTTCGGTCAATTCGAAAAGAACAACAACGTTTTTGTCGGCGTGAGATACGGGTTTTGAGAAAGATGTATGGCGCGGACCCCCTCGGCCGCTAATCTCCTTTTATTTGACGAAAGCGTGCCGTCCCATATTGAGCATTTGAAAATGGGCGAATATAGGTCTAAGGTTCACGTCGACTCAATTTTTGCGATTGACTGAAGCCGGATTTTATAGGGGACTGAAATCAAGTGAAGCCGATTCTCATGAGCATTGTTATCTGTATTGCGTCGCTTGCCGCCCTGCCTTCATCGCTTCCGGCGAAGGAGGGAGAGGACCCCAGCGAAAACAAACCCGAGGCCTCCGAATTGCCGCATCAGACCTTGGACCAAGGCGATGTGGCCCCCTTGTTTGCTCTTACCAACCAAGACCGCAAGAAAATCGCCCTTTCCGATTTTAGCGGGCGCCCTCGCTTTGTCTTATTTATCTATACCCATTGTGAAGATGTCTGTCCCTTGATCCTTCAGGATCGGAAACGCATAGAGGCGGATTTGGAACCTACGATCGGAAAAGGGGTTGTTTTTCTTGGGGTGTCGCTAGACCCTCAAAACGACACGCCCGAGGTCTTGAAGGCCTTTATCGCTAAAATCGGCGTGGACACAAAGGATCTCCACTTGTTGACCGGAGAGACCGAAGAGGTCGCAAAGGTCTTGCGCGCTTACGATATCGGCGTGATCCTCGACAAGGCCACCGGTTTGGTGACGGGACATTCTTCGGTGGGTTTTGCTATCGATAAGAATGGGATCGTCACAGAGGTGTTTAACTTTAGTTCGTAGAAAAGGCGCCCCGATCATCCACTCGATCGGCGCGCCTTTTCTTCATTGCAACCCTGCAACCCTGCGTTTTTCCGAACACGAGATCGTTGGACGCATCGGTCTGACCGAAGCGTTCTGTCGTCTAAATCAATCGCTTTGCGATGTCTACCTTGTCTCGCTATTCAATGAAGGACTGCTTTGAGATGGCCGTTCCTTAGGATTTCGCCTTTCCGAAAATGCCGTCGAGAAATTCCTGCATGCGGTTCCAGGAATCTTTGTCGGCCGCGTCGTCGTAGACCAAGGGCAGGTTCGTGCGCTTCCCCATGGCGGTCGCCTCCGGATTCGTAAAGCTGTGTTGGGCGCCGGGATAACTTTTGAGTTCGAATTTGATGCCGGAGGCATTTAAAGAGGCCACAAAGGCCTCCACTTGTTTCATCGGGACAAAAGGATCGGCTTCGCCCGTTAAAACTAGAATCTTGGCCTTGACCGGTCCCGTAGCGGGCGCTTTCGTGGCCAACTGAAGGTTGCCGTGAAAGCTCACGACCCCGGCCAAATCGACCCCGCCCGTCCGGGCCATGTGGAGAACGACCCCCCCGCCCATGCAATAGCCAATGGCCGCCATCTTTTTGGCATCGACCGTTTCATGTCTTGCCAAAATTTCGTAAGCCGCTTGGATCCGCTTGTCGGTCTCGCCCAAATCGGCCAGGGCTGCGTTCATGAACTTCGTTGCATCATCGGGATGATCGGCCACCTTGCCCGTGCCGTAGAGATCGAGGGCGAAGGCGGTGTAGCCCAAGGCGGCGAGCAGTTCCGCGCGCTTGCGGGCGTAGGCGTTGAGCCCCCACCATTCATGGACGACGAGGATGCCGGGCCGTTTGCCCTGGATGGCGTCGTTATAAGCCAGATAACCGGAATAGGCGTTCTCGCCGACTTTGTATTGGATTTCCTGCGTCTTGACGCCGGCATGGGCTTCTAAAACAAAGACCATCAACAAAGCCAAAGCAATTATTGTTTTTTTCATCGGGGTCTCCTGTATTGATATGAATGGGGGAATGGATCTTTTCATCGGATCGCGCTGATATGGGGTTCATATAAAATTTGAATGACGTTGCCATCCGGGTCGGCCATGTAAAAGGAATAACTCTCGTCGCGGTGGCGCTTCGGCGGTTTGACGATCGACACCCCAGCGGCCTTCATTTTTTCGTACACCCGGTCCACGACGGTCTCGTTTTCGGCGATAAAACCGAAATGGTCGAGAAACTGCCCTTCCTGCTTAAGCACATCGGTGGGTCCCACTTGATGCAGGGCGAGGTTGTCGGTGCCGGAACTTAAATAGAGATTGAGGTCGTCGGGCTGCCAGACCGGCTGCATGCCCACAAGATCTTCGTAAAAACGGCGGGAGGACTTCAGGTCCCGCACGCGCAAGGCGAGATGCCTTAAGCCGCGCAGGGGAACTGGTTTTTCTTCATGGGTGGGGACCATGCGTGGAGTCTAACGCGCTTGGGGGTTTTTTTCAATCGTGATTTTATTTGCAAATCTCTATTTATTTGCAAATCTCTAATTGACACGGGACTAAAACCCCGTACAATGGCGAAATGCGCCGTCTCTTTCATTTTATAGTCCTCGTCTGTGTTCTATTGAACGCCGCCTGCGAAAAACAAGAACCGCCGCCCGACCCTTTTCGCAAGCCGATCGCTTATCCCGTGGGCAAACGCCCGACCCATATTATTGCGGCCGACTTCAATCAAAGCGGGTTTCTCGACTTGGCCGTGGCCAACGCACAAGACAATTCCATTACCTTGCTTTTCGGGAAAAACGACGGCAGCTTCCCGGATTCGGTCACCCTCAAGGTGGGAAAAGGTCCGCAATGGCTCTTCTCAGGCGATTTTAACGAAGACGGGCGAATCGACTTGGGTGTCATCCTCAACGACGAAGACGGCCTCGATATACTCTTTAATCAAGGGGCTGGCATCATGACCAAAGGAGGCCATTTTAATTTGGAACGGTCTCCTCATTCTGCCGCCGTGGCGGACTTCAATCAAGACGGGCATCTCGACCTGGCCTTGGTGTCTAAATTTGCCCATCTCGCTATCATGTTGGGGGATGGGCAAGGTGGGTTTAAGAAAGGCATGGCGGGCGATCCGGGCGGCCAGCCCAGCATGGTGATTACAGGCATGTTCAACGACGATCAGTGGATCGATTTGGCGATCGCCAACACCAACGAAATTATCCTTTTTTGGGGAAAAGGAGAGGGCAGCTTCGAGAAAGGGCCGCGTTATAAGACCGGGATGAATCCGCTTGGCGTCGTCGCCCAAGATTTTAATGGCGACAAGCGGCCCGACCTGCTTGTCATCAACGGCTTGGGCGACTCTCTCACGCTCTTCGTCTCAGACAAAAAGGAGGGGTACCGCAAAGAGAGCGATTATGGCGCGGATGGCGGGCCGATCTCTGCAGTGGCCCACGATTTTAATGGCGATAAAATCGTCGATATCGTCTTGGCCGGCATTCGAGGGAATCATATTTCCTACATGGTTGGGCGTAAATCGGGGGGCTTTCACTATCCCCCTTTGAATATGTTTACGGGCATGAGCCCTTTTTATATTCTTGCGGAAGACTTAAATCAAGACGGCAGGATGGACCTCGTCGTGGCCAATAGCAACGATGAAACGATCTCGATCCTGACGGGAAAATAAACGGGGGCCTTGAGATGCGCCTCAGACGAGCTTACGGACATAGAGCTTGACGACATCGCCCTCTTGTTGCATATCGAGCAAGGCGTTTCCGCTGTTTTGACACCAAACCGGCATGTCTTTTTTAATCCCTTCGTCATCCGAAAGCACTTCGAGGATCTGGTTTATCGCTAGTTCTTTCATCTTTTTAGAGGTCAAGATGACCGGAATCGGGCAATACAGGCCGAGGGTGTCGAGGGTGTGGTCTGCGGCAATCATCCGACCTGCTTTCGCGCGGTCTTCTTTTGTGTCCGGCCGGCAAAAAGAGGCGAAACCCGGCGGAGGCGTTGAACCACCTCTGGAAAGATCGAAAGGACGGTTTCGATTTGGGCCGCTGTGGTTTGAGCGCCGAGACTAAAAACGATGCCCCCCTGCGCCACATTGCCCGGCAGGCCAATAGCCGTTAAGACGGGCGAAATTTTTAAGGCATCGGCGCTGCATGATGATCCGCTGGCTGCGATGATGCCGCGTCGCTCGAGCGTCCGGACCAAGGCCTCGCCATCGAGATATTCGACGGCGAAGCTGGCGATATGGGGAAGGCGATGTCGGCGATCCCCTGTGAGGTGGAGGAATGGAACGTCTTGAAGCAGTCCGTCGATCAGACGGTCACGCAAGGCCTTCAGCCGCGGGATTTCTATTAACATGCGCTTTCGCGCTTCGACGGCGGCCGCCCCCATGCCCACGATCCCGGCCACATTTTCCGTCCCTGAGCGCCTGCCGCCTTCTTGAACGCCGCCTTCGACAAGGGGAGAAATACGCGTGCCCCTGCGCAGATAGAGCGCGCCGACGCCTTTCGGTCCATAAAATTGCTGAGCGGAAAAAGAGGCCATGTCGATACCCAAGGCAGTACAGTTGAAGGGGATCACGCCGACGGTGGCGGCGGCATCGCTGTGCAAAATAATGCCGGCGTCTTCGGTGATTCGTCCGATGGTTTCGAGGGGCTCGAGGGTGCCGATCTCATTATTGGCGTGCAGCATGGAAACCAAGACCGTATCGTCTCGTATGGCGTCGGCAACCTGCTCCGCACGCACCCGGCCCAAGCCATCCACGGGCAGCCAGCTGACCTTATAACCCTCCTTTTCGAGATGCTTTAAAGGATGGGCCACCGAATAATGTTCGATCGCCGTGGTCACGATATGCCGCCCTTTTTTAGGATGCGCTGCAAGAAAGCCTTTGATCGCCAGATTGCTCGCTTCGCTCCCGGAGGCGGTAAAGATTAGTTCGCGGGCCTCGCATCCAATTAAATCGGCAACGTGGGCTCTGGCGTTTTCGATGGCGCGGCGGGGCTCCTCACCGTATTTGTGCCGGCTCTGGGGATTGCCGAAGGACTCGGCAAAATAGGGGAGCATCGCTTCCCGCGCCGCAGGCAGCAAGGGCGTGGCGGCAATGTGATCCAAATAGATCGCGTCGTTCATGTCCGTTGATTATCAGAGTGACCTGGGCTTGTCAAGCCAAGCGGATAGCACCGCCTGGCGCAGAGGCGGCCTAGCTGGCTTTCTTGCCAAGGCCGAGCAGGAAGAGGCTGAAGATCAGCCATTTGGAAGGATCGAAGTTGTACCATTTCGGACCGTTCCGGTAGTCCCGGGGAAAATTGTGGTGATAGTTGTGGTAGCCTTCGCCGAAGGTTATCAAAGAAATCCACCAATTGTCGCGGCTGGTATTGGCGTCGCCATAGGGCTGATCCCCCCACATATGGCAGATTGAATTGATGAAAAAGGTCGAGTTTAAGACCAAGAAAACGCGAAAGACCCCCGCTAAAAGAAAAGCGGAAACCCCGCCGATCCATCCCCGTTGAAGGAAGCCGATAACAAAGGGAAAGGCAAGCCCGGTGAGTACAATGGGCAAATAATATTTGTGCTGCCACATAATCCGCGGGTTTTTCCGCAGGGCGGTCTTATATTTTTCTCGCGCCTGTAAATTGGGTTCGGGGTCTTTACGAAAAATCCAGAGCACGTGGCTATACCAAAATCCTCTTTTTGCATTGTAGGGATCTTCATCGGTGTCGGTTTTGGCGTGGTGGCGAATGTGGTCCGAACACCATTTCAAGGCGGAGTTTTCCATCGCCCATCCCCCGGCGATTAAAAAAAACAACTCAACCCCTTTCGGGCAGGTAAAACTGCGATGCGAGAACAGTCGATGATAGCCGACCGTGATGCCCAAACCCGTCACAATGTATAAGGCCGCGAAAAGGATCCAATCCGCCGCAGTGTAACCGTACACGAACCCAAAAAGGGGAACGCCGATGAGGGCAGAGACACAAACAAGGCTAAAGACAATCAGGGTCGGATAATCGACCACTTGCTTGATTTCCGTCTTTTCCACTTCGGCTATCATTTGTGGGTTTATTGTTCGATCCATGAAATTGACCTCTGTACATTAAGTATATAGGGCGGACCCAGACTTTGTCTTCTTCCCTGTGAAAAAAATAACAAAATTGCCGCATTATAATCAAGGGATCCCCGAAAATGCAATCCTTAATTTCTCTCCAAAAATCCCTAAAGGTGGCGAGCCGGCGACTTGAAGCCCACACGTCCTCATTCAGCGTTGACTGACGCGCACGAAGAGATTGTATGCGGAGGTCATGTCGAGGACGGAAAATCGTTTAATCGAACGCTTAAGTCAATTATATCATAGCGTGTTTCGGGAATCGATATCCTCGTTATGCTCGTCGTTTTGTGAAAGGAACAATGCGTGATCCCTGTGCGGCAAAAGGACGGGCGCTCAGTATGGCATTACCTCGATGAGGGGATAGAAAGACCCTCTGGAGGGTTCTTCATCGGCTCGTTAAATGCGCTTACCCATGGCGGGGCTCCTTGTCGATTATTTTTTTGTTTGACTCGGAATCGGCAAGGTGTGTATCTTCAAAGACGAATAATTTGACACGGTACGCCAAGATTGCAGTACTGCATGGAGGGGGGAGAGGCACCATGAAAAACCCACTTGACTCAGAGATGGGAACCATCGTTTTAGGATTTATACTCACGCTTGGGCTCTATCTGGTTGTGAAGGCCATCGTTTAGGGCCCCCGTGAGTAATAGACAATAATCGTATTATTTATAGCCGTTGCGGAAAGCAGCGTGCCAACACGGCGGTTTTAGCGCCACTGACATTCAGGGAGAGAGGGAGCATCATGAACTTAACATTGGAACTTTTTTTTCGATGGGGACACTTTTTCTTCGGCATCACCTGGATCGGCATTCTGTGGTATTTCAATCTCATCCAAGGCCGTTATCTGAAGGCAATTACGCCGGAATCGAAAACCGAAGCGATGAAGTTTCTCGTTCCCCGCGCCTTGGCTTATTTTCGCTATGGCGCCTTGGGCACTTGGCTCTTCGGCGCCGCCATCCTCATGCTCCGGGGTTCTTTGGGGAGCGCCTTTATGTTGCAGGGACCGGATGCGGTCATCGGCATGGGGGCCTGGCTCGGAACACTCATGTTTCTGAATGTTTGGGGGGTCATCTGGCCCAACCAGAAAAAGGTGCTGGGTATCATCGCCGCCACTGCCGAGGAGAAAGCCCGCGCAGGCCGTATCGCCTTTCTCGCCTCCCGCACCAACACCATGCTGTCGATTCCCATGCTCTTCTTCATGGCCAGCTCCAGCCATGCGCCTGCAGGGTTTTTCGGCTAAGTTTTTAAAGACCATCGTCCTATTGAGGAGGGACCGAAGACCTGGCTTTAGCGGCCGCGTTGAAGGTCCCTTTCTTATTTCTTTTCCGGTCATCCCGTGACGACGCAAAAGACAAATCTCTTGGCCCTCGGTTTCGATGCGCTTCGGTCCTTTGTTACGGACCTGGGATGGAAACGCTACCGCGCAGATCAGATCCTATCGTGGATCTACAAGCGCCATGCGGGCGAGATCGCGGCCATGACGGATCTTTCGATAGCGGACCGCCGCCTGCTTACGGAGAAGGCCAGCCTGGCGCATCTTCATATTCTCACGCGTTTAAAATCGACTGACGGCACCGAAAAATTTTTGTTCGAATTGGCCGACGGAAAACAGATCGAAAGCGTCCTCATCCCAGAAACAAGGCGACGAACCCTCTGCATCTCCTCCCAGGCCGGGTGTACGCTCGATTGCACCTTTTGCCTCACCGCCTTGGAAGGCCTAAAGCGCAACCTTAAAGCCGATGAAATCGTCAACCAATTCCTTACCGTTCAGGCCCTGCTGCCCGAGGGCGAAGCGATTACCAATGTCGTCTTGATGGGCATGGGCGAGCCCCTGGCCAATCTTGCCGCCGTCAGCGAGGCCTGCGCGCGCATGATCGCCCCGGAGGGCCTGCAATTGGCGCCCCGCCGGGTCACGATCTCGACGGCGGGGATGGTCCCGCAGATGGAGGCTTTTTGGAAGGGCCCGGTCTTGGTCAACTTGTCGATTTCCTTGAATGCGACCACGGACGCCGTCCGCGACCGCATCATGCCCAAGGTCAACAAGCTTTATCCCCTCGCCGAGCTCATGGCCGCGTGCCGGCGGGCGAAACTGCCGCCGCGCCGGTCGCTGACCTTTGAATATGTCATGCTCTCCGGCGTGAATGATTCCCTCGAAGACGCCGAGCGACTGCTTTTTTTGACGAAAGGGATCCGCTGCAAGATCAACCTCATCCCTTTTAACGCCTTTCCCGGCGCGGCCTTTCAATCCTCGCCAGAAGATCAGATCCTCCGTTTTCAAAATCGTCTGCTTCAGAGCAAACTGCGCACCACCCTCCGCAAGAGCAAGGGCCGCGACATTCTCGCCGCCTGCGGCCAATTGAACAGCGAATTTGCCAACTAAAATCGTCCGTGTTATCTTTCCCGCGCTTGTTGGTATTCGCCCCTGCGAGCGTAAAAGCCCTTCACAAGCCGCGAGGGCCTTTTTGACGGACGAGACTTGGATCGATGATTCCGGACAAAGACCCAGCTCCCGCCAAACCCGAAAAAAGGGCGCCCCTTAAACCGGCCTCCATGCCCCGCTTTCCGGGCTGGCGTGCCGCCCTCGGCCCCGGCGTCGTGTGGATGGCCTTGGCCCAGGGCAGCGGCGAATTGATCTGGTGGCCTTACCTCGTCGCCAAATATGGGCTTGGTTTTTTATTTCTGCTGATCCCCGCTTGCCTCCTGCAATATCCCCTGAATGTGCAAATCGGCCACTACACGGCCATGACGGGCGAGAGCATATGGCAAGGCTTTGTCCGCTTGAACCGAAGCTTCGCCTTTATGCTTTGGATATTAATGGGTGTTTCCTTTCTGTGGTTCGGGGCCTTCGCTTCGGCGGGCGGCACCGCACTGGCCGCGATGAGCGATTGGCCCAGAGGCTGGACGCCGCGCATGCAGAGTCTCTTTTGGGGCTATCTTTCGATCGGCCTTTTTTTTATCGCCCTCCGCTTTAGCAAAAAAATCTATAACCTGATCGAAAGGCTCATGTTCGCCGTCGCCGCCATCACGCTCATTGGCCTGGTCCTGGCCTGCGCCCATCCGGATGTGCGCTCGCGCCTCCCGGCCTTTTCGGCCGCCTTGTTTTGGCCGGATTGGCCTGCCGGCCGGATCTGGGATCGGGGCGATGCCACCCAACTTTTAACCGCCGTGACTTTCGCCGGTTTGGGCGGCTTTTGGACGCTCTTCTATTCCTACTGGCTGCGCGAAAAGGGCGTCGGCATGGCCGCGCGGCACTTAGGCGAAACAGGTCCCTTGGCAGGTTGGACGATCCCGCCGGGACATCCGCCCGACGAAAACATAAAAAAATGGCGGCGCTTTTTATGGGTAGACAGCGGCATTGGCGTCTTTGGAAATCTGTTGACGACGATGATGACCTGCCTTTTGGCCTATGCCGTGCTATTTCCGGAGGGACTGCTTCCCGAGCACTATCAATTGGCCGTCGTCCAAGCCAAGTTTTTCGAGCTGCAATGGGGGTCCATTGGGCGCACTCTCTTTCTCTTTGTCGCCGCCGCCTTTCTGGCCGATACCTGGCTGACCACTATCGATGCCGTCTGCCGCATCAACACCGACATGGTCCTCCAGCTCTTTCCGGCCTCCCGAGGCCGAAGCACGACCCAGTGGTATCGTCTTTTTCTTTATACCTTTACCGTCATTACGCTCATCACCATGGGACTCGACGCCCCCGGTCGGCTTATCCAAATTTCCGCCGTCATCGGTTTTGCGGGCACGGTGGTCTTTTCCGCCGCCGTGCTGTATATCAACCATCGCGCCCTGCCTCGTTGGGGGCATGCGGCCTATGTGCCGGACCGCGCTGCCGGTCTGGGCTTGGGCTTTGCCTGTGTGAGCTATTTTCTGCTTGCGGCGGTTTATATCGGCATTCAACTTCAATTATGGTAGACTTTCACCCCGCATCGTTAAAAAAAGAGGAGCTCGCATGACATCGTGGCGCAAGACTCTCCTGTGGACCCTGGCCTTTTTTTTCTTTTTCGCCACAAAAGCATCTGTGTTTGCCGAAGAGACCCTGCTCGATTTGAACATGGGAATCGGCTACCGGATCGATCGATTAAACTGGAACATCGCGGGAGGCGGGGTCAACGTGCTGTCCGAGCTCACCTGGGACGATCTCCGCATACACCAAATTAAAGGCGGCGGCCGTTTCATCGTGGATGAAATCGAACCGGGCCTGGCACTCTATGTGCGCGGTTCCGCCGGATATGGCCAAATCGTGGCGGGCGAAAACCAGGACTCCGATTTTGAGGGAAACAACCGGACCGATGAGTTTTCACGCTCCAACAACGATGCGGACGATGGCGACGTCCTCGACGGTTCCATCGGAATCGGGCTTCAGACAAAAATAAGGCTCCAAGAAAAAGCTTGGATCTTTAAGATCGCCCCGCTTGTCGGTTATTCCTATCATGAGCAAAACCTCAAAATGACCAATGGATTTCAAACGGTGCCCTCCCTGGGCTCCTTTCCCGGCCTAAATTCTTCTTATAAAACAGAATGGAAAGGCCCCTGGGCCGGCATCGATCTCTTTTTGGAGACCGATAATCAATTTACCCTCTTTGGATTCGTAGAGTATCATTGGCCGGACTACTCTGCCGAAGCGAATTGGAATCTCAGGCCCCAATTCCAGCATCCCCTCAGTTTCGCGCATGTCGCGGAAGGTGAAGGCCTGCTCGCCTCCGCCGGATGGGAATACCGTTTTCTCCCGGCTTGGACCGTGGTCGTGGCCCTCGACTACCTAAATTGGTCAACTCATGCCGGCATCGAGACCAACTTTTTATCTCCGCAAGGCATCCAGGAGTTCTTTTCGGAGACGGGTGTTCTGGTCGCGGATGGGATTGTCTTAACCCCCTTAAACGAGGTCAATTGGGAATCTCAATCGGTGACGCTGGGCATTGTTTACCGTTTTAAATAACATTTGATCTTTTGGGGGCCGCCCGATATAATCGCCCCCTTTTAACAAAAGGAGCCAGAATGCGCCTAGACGGCAGAAAAGAACGGGACCTGCGCCCCCTCAAGATTACGCGCAATTATTTAAAAGATGTCGAAGGGGCCGTGCTCATTGAAATGGGCGACACCAAGGTCATCTGCACCGCCACGGTGGAAGAGCGCGTCCCGCCCTTTTTAAGGGACAAAAAACAAGGTTGGGTGACCGCCGAATACGCCATGCTCCCGCGTTCATCCAAAGAGCGCATCTCGCGCGAGTCCTCCCGAGGCAAGGTCGGCGGACGCACCCAGGAAATTCAACGGCTCATCGGCCGCTCGCTCCGCTCCGTCATCGACATGAATGCCCTGGGAGAACGCACGCTGTGGATCGACTGCGATGTCATCCAGGCCGACGGCGGCACCCGCACGGCGTCCATCACCGGCGCTTTTATCGCCGTGGTCGATGCCCTCCGCGATCTGCAAACGAAGGGCGGCCTCAAAAAACTGCCCGTCAAAGATTATTTGGCGGCGATCAGCGTTGGCAAAGTCGGCGGTGAACTTCTGCTCGATTTGGCCTATTCGGAAGATTCGAAGGCCGAGGTCGATATGAATGTCGTGATGACCGGCCAGGGAAAATACGTCGAAGTGCAGGGCACGGCGGAAGGCGATCCCTTTCACAAAAAAGAACTCGACGGGCTCATGGATTTGGCGGCCGACGGCATTCGCGAACTCATCGAACAGCAAAAGGCCCTGCTGGGAGACCTTCAATAGTTGCATCTTGTTCTGGCTTCCGAAAACCCGCACAAGGCCGAAGAAATTGCGTCCATCCTCTACTCTAGAAAATGGAGCGAGCACCAGAAGGCAAGCCTGGATATCAGACTCGAATCCCTCACTGCCTATCCGGGCTTGAAACTCCCGCCCGAAATCGGGGCCACCTATAGCGAAAATGCCGCCGCCAAGGCGCGCACCGTCGCAAAAAAAACAGGGCACTGGGCCATGGGCGACGACAGCGGCCTGGAAGTGCGGGCCTTGGACGGGGCGCCCGGTCTACATTCGGCGCGCTATGCAGGGAAAAATCCCAGCTACGCAGACAATATCAATAAATTATTAGCGGCGATGAAAGATGTTCCGGAAGGCCAAAGACAGGCGCGCTTTATCTGCACCCTCGCGCTCGCCAGCCCGGAAGGTGAAGTCTCGATTGTCGAAGGGATTTGCGAAGGTGAAATTACTGCATCGCAATCGGGGAGAGAGGGTTTCGGATACGATCCGATTTTCTACTACCCGCCGGCAAAGAAAACCTTCGCCGAATTGACGGCGGCGGAGAAAAACGCGATCAGCCATCGGGGCCGCGCCCTGAAAGCGGCCATCGCCTTTTTAAAATCAAAAAGTAAAATAGATTGATCTGCTTTCCCAATCCGATTATGATAGGGAATTCATGAGCTGAAACGGGGTGTGGCGCAGCCTGGTAGCGTACCTGCTTTGGGAGCAGGGAGTCGGAGGTTCAAATCCTCTCACCCCGACCCGCTTTTTTAATGGCTTTAACCGATAACTGGTTTTCCTTCCTTCTCATCGACTTCACCTATTTTGGACCACTTTCCCAAAGCAACCTTTAAAAACGCACAATGCCTTTCCAAAAAACTCATCAAAAGTGTAGACGATTTAAAAATTCTCCACCTCAAAAGCCTCAATAAAATAGTCACAGTCAGTGGTGACATCGGCTGGTTTAATCCTGAAAACAAAAGAACGGAAAGCTGGGAGGATGCGATCCAGCTTGCAGATTGCGGCTTATACAAGGCCAAGCGAAGTGGACGCAATCAAATCGCAACAATAAGAAATAAAAAAAGAGATCAAACAAAACCTAAGAAAAAGCCGCGAAGTAAATAACCCCTGCTAAAAGCTCTATTTTTCAAGATGTAAATAAAAAAAGACGAGTAAAGGAAGCTGTCCTTTACTCGTCCGGCCATTCACCTAAATATATTTACCTATCGAGTCATCCGATATAGCTAAACTTTTTCCTGAAAACAAAGAGGACAGTGAGCCCTGTTCCCATTAACAACATCGTTCCGGGTTCCGGGATCGGTTGAAATCCGCCGCCGCCGACGTTCACAATACCGGCTAAGGTCGTGGCATTTCCTGTACTATCTGTATCAACTATATTTAATCCCCCAACAAGTCCAAATGAGTTGTGAGTAGGAGAATTCAAATCGCCAAACACCAAACCTAAACTAGTGCCAAATGCTGTTGGATTGAAAGGCCCAGCCGCTCCGATCGAAGTAACAGCGACAGGAAGATATCCGAAAAGGTTTGGGGCGGTCGAACCTCCTAAGAGGTTTGCTCCACAGGGGAAACACTCTGAAGAAGCGAAGAGTCCGCCGCCTCCGTTAATAAACGATGCAATGTCGCTGGAACGCGCGATAAGTCCGTCCAGTTCCGCCCTTGTCAGAAGACCCCCGAAAGAGGATGCGATTGCGATCGACGTATAGTTCGAGAAGTTCACGCCCACCAGTTCCGCAGCATTCGCCCTATCGTAATGAGTCCCCAACGTAAGGCCGAGTGTTGCAAGCCCGGCTTCGCCAATCCGATGTCCTCCCGGTGTAGCAATCCGAGACTCCACCCAAAGAAATTTGCTTACGTCAGAAATATCCCCATCGACAAAATTTAAACCCGTACGAAAGAGGTTTTGTGCACCGGCATTATCCTGACTGTGAAAATCCGGATCATGCCCTGTTAAAAAGATTGGGCCTGAAATTGCGTGTTCCAGGCCGAAAGCTCCAATCAACAGCGAAGTAATACTAAATACGATTGCCGACTTTTTAATCGATTTCACTTGTAATTCCCCCTTATACCATTTCAAAAAATTGAATTCTTTTCGTCTCATAACGCTTAACTGCAGGCAGTAGCGACAAATGCAAATTTTATACTTTTTTTTTAAAATTCAGATGGCACGCTAAACATGTATATTTCTAACCCACTGATTTATCAGTGCATATTTATTAGCGTATTAATTTGACCATCTCCTTGAGAAAAACACTGGACACTTCCTCCTAGAAAATAATTGCAAAGTTTCCCGACATATAAATACGACACATTATCACCAACATAACGAGTATTGTAAGTATAAAAATACAACAAAATCAAATGTTGCCTTTAGTGGGAACATACTTATACAAGAAACTTTCAGGAGAATAAATCGATGTAAAGAAATCCTTACACATAAAGGAATCTGATCCGACGACGATTATTTGAGAAAGAAGTTCAGTGGGCTCACACCAATCCTTCACCCCGCCGCCCAAGCCCGCTCAGCTTCGCAGGCTTTCCTCTTCGGGTTCGGGGATTGAGACCTCCGGGGCTTCCCCTCTTGAAAAGACGTTTTTTAGGTTGAGCATCAGGATAAACAACGCGGGGACAAGGTAGAGGGTAAAGACGGTCGAGAGGACCAGGCCGCCGACAACCACGCTGCCGATGCCGCGATAAATCTCCGATCCCGGACCGGGGAAAAGCACGAGCGGAATCATGCCGAAGACGCTCGTGAGTGTGCTCATGAAGATGGGACGGATGCGGACACGCACCGAGAGCCGCATCGCATCCACCGGCGCGTAGGCTTCTTCGCGGATGTAGTGCAGGGCCTGATGAACGATGAGGATGGCGTTGTTGACGACGATGCCGATGAGGATAATGAAGCCCAGCATGGTGAGGATGTCGAGGGTTTGATAGGCCACGAAGGTGCTCACGAGCCACAGTCCCAAAAACCCACCCCCGGCAGCCAAGGGCACGCTGATCATAATGACGAAGGCGTAAAAAAAGCTTTCGAAGAGCGACGAGATCAACAAATAGGTGATAAAGGCGGCGAGAATAAGATTCCATTTCACCGCCTCGCGGGTGACGACGAGGTCGTCCGCCGTGCCGCTCATCTTTGCGCGATAGGGGGGCGTTATCGAGCCGTCGGCCTTCATGGGCCCAATCACCTGTTCTTCGATCAACTCCATCGCCTGTTGCAGGGGGATTTCGATGGGTGGGACCACGCTAATGGAAACCGTGCGCTCCCGCTCGAGATGATTCACCTGTTCGGGACCGTTGGTCACCACAATATCGGCAATGGCCCCCAAGGTGACGATCTTGCCCGTGGGGGTGCGGATGGGCAGCTGCTCGAGCCCTCCGGTTTCCCAGGGATAGGTATCGAGCCCTTTGACCACCAGATCGAGCCGCTTGCCCTCTTCGAAATAATCGGTGACCTTGGTGCCGTCGAGAAGGCCGTCCACGATTCTGCCGAGATCCTGCGCGGACAAGCCGATGTCGGCCATGCGGACCGGATCGGGAAAAATCTGGACCTCCGGCGTGCCCAGGTCGAGGCTGGGAATCGGACGCAGTTGGGCCGTCGGCATCAGGCCCATGAGTTGCCCAAAGGCCCGGCCGCCCAAGCCGACCAGCTTGTTTAAATCGGGGCCGGAAAAGGCCACGTCGATGGACCGCCCCGCGCCGAGACCCCCTGAGAACAGGCTCGACTGGATGACGACGGCGATCATGCCGGGGATCTTTTGAAGGGTGCTCTGCATCACCGGGATCATCTCCCGAATCCGCTGCGGCTCGCGCGTCCGAAGCCCCATGAACAATTGCCGGCCCGAAGCGACGTAGAAAAAGTTGCTGATGGCCGGACCCTCGGGGTCGCCCGCCTTTGGCTGCGCCGGGTCTTTTTCCCAATAGGGCCGTATATCCGCTTCGATGGCCTCGCCGATGCGGCGGATCTCTTCCAAGTTGTAGCCCGGCGGCGGCAAGAGGATGCCCAAAACCAAGTTGCGGTTGCCCTCCGGCAAGTACTCCGCCTTCGGCATCAGAAACCAAGCCAGGCCGAGGGAAAGCAGGGTCATGCCCACAACGACCAGAACAGAGAGCAGCGGACGCTTGCAAATTTTATAGACGCCCAACGCAATCCAATCGGAAAAACGGCTGGCCAGGGGAACCAGGCCGAAGAGCTGCACGTCTTCCCCCGGGTCCTTGGCCGCGCCAATCACCTTGGCGGCAAAGGTTGGAATCACCGTCATGGCGACGATCAGGCTGAGCCCCACCCCGGCGCTGATGGCGATGGCGATATCCTTAAACAACTGGCCCACCTGTTCTTCGATAAACAGGATGGGGATAAACACGGCGATGGTTGTGAGCGTGCTGGCGACGACGGCGCCCCAGACCTCGTTCATGCCGTCCTCTGCGGCCTGGGCGCGGCTCTTGCCCATCTGACGATGGCGGAAGATATTTTCCAGTACGACAATGGCTACATCGACCACCATGCCCACGGCGAAGGCCATGCCCGCGAGCGAAACGACGTTGAGATTGCGGTCCATGAGATAGAGCACGATAAAAGTACCGACCACGCTGATGGGAATCGCCGTTGCCACAATCAAGGTGCTCGAAGCACTCCGTAGAAAGAGCAGCAGTACCACCACGGCCAGGATGCCGCCGACGATCAAGTTTTGCTTTACGAGGTCGATGGAGCTATTGATGTAATCGGTCTCGTCATAGACTTGGTAGAGCGTGAGGCCGTTTTCCTTGAGGATGTCGGCGTTGAGTTCGGCCACGGCGGCCTGAAGCCCCGCCATGACCTTTAAGGTGTTGGCGCCCGATTCCTGAAGGGCGTTGACCGCGACGGCGGGATCGCCGTTTTGCCGCACCGAGCGTTGCGGTTTTTGAAAACCCAGGCGCACCTGGGCGACATCCCGGACCATCACCCGTTTCCCTGCGCTGCCTTTAATCACCACGTTTTCGATCTCTTCCGGGGAGCGGTACTCCCCGAGCGTACGAACAAGATAGCGGCGCTTGCCTTCGTCGAAATCCCCCGCGCTCACATCGGCGTTGCCGCGCGAGAGGGCGGCGATCAATTCGATCAGGGTGATGTTCCGGGCGGCCACGGCATTGGGATCGACCAAGACCTGCATCTCGCGGACATTGCCGCCGAAGACATTGCTCAAGGCCACGCCGGAGACGCGCTCGAAGCGCGCCTTGATGTAGTCCTCGGCAAAATCGTGATAGCCGTTGATATCGTTTTTATTTTCGGGAAGGGTTTTGAGGATGAACCAGGCGATTGCGGATGAGGCCGTATTGACCGTACGGAGTACGGGCCGGTCGGCGTCCACCGGAAAATCCTTCACTTGATCCAAGCGGTTCGAGACCTGGAGCAAGGCCGGATCGAGGTCCGTCCCCGTTTTGAATTTCAGGACAATCGAAGACTGGCCTTCCTGACTTTCGCTGGTCATCTCGACCAAGCCGGGGATCGCCTTGAGCTGTTCCTCCTGTCGCTCCGTAATCTCCCGCTCGATCTCGCGGGAGCTGGCCCCGCGCCAAGTGGTTTCGACGGTAATCTCGGGTTTCACGACCTCGGGTGTCAGTTGAACCGGAATTTTAAAAAGGGCGATGAGGCCAAATAAGAGGGTAAGAATAACGCCGACCGAGACGGACACCGGCCGATGGATCATGGTTTGAATGAATTTCATGGATGTATTCCCGGCCCCCGCTCAAGCGCTTAGGGTTCAAATCTCAAGATTTTTGTCCCCTTTGACAAAGGGGCTAGAGGGATTTGATTTCTGAGCACCGAAGGCCCGGCCTTCTCTCGATAGTTAAATCGTGGGAACGAACACGAGAAGGGGCTCAGGGAACAACCTGCACCGCTTGGCCGTCTCTTAAGCGTTCGTTGCCCCGGATGACCACGGGTGTCCCTTCTTCAATCGGACCCGCCACTTCGATCCGCCCGCCTTTGGCGCTGCCCAAGCTGACCTTCCGCTGAGCGGCCTTGTCCCCTTCTACGGCAAAGAGAAAAATATCGGCGCCTCTTCGAATGACGGCATCTTTATCAACCATCAAGACTCGGCGTTCCAGCCCCAAATCGAAGTGGACCCGGGCCAGCATGCCCGCCTTGATCCGAAAGTCGGCGTTATCGACATGGACCTCGAGGGGGAAAAGCCGGGCATCCCGGTCGCCTTGCGGGATCAAAGCATGAACGGCGCCGCTAAAGCTTTCATCTCCCAGACCGTCGAAGCGAACCACCGCCGTGCCGCCCATCTTCAAATGCGGCACATATTTCTCGGGCATGTCGACCCAGATGCGGACCTTCGCGGCATCCACCATCTGGACGACGCCGCCGCCCTTTTCGAGCCATTCGCCGACTTCGACCAATTCCTGGGTCACAATGCCGGTAAAAGGGGCGCGCACTTGTTTCTTGGCCAAGAGGTCGTTGAGCTGCATGTGTTCCGCCCGACTCACGCCCAGGGCCTCTTCCAGTTCCGTCACGGTCAGGGCGCTGTCCCGATAGTCCTTTTCGGAGATCAGTTTTTCTTTGATCAAATTTTCGGAGCGCTTTAAATTGTCCCGCGCCTTTTCGAGTCGCGCGAGGGCGGCCTTGCGCGCGGCCTCGGCGGCCTTGATTTGAAGCAAGAGATCGCTGGCCCCCAATTCGGCCAAGACCGCTCCTTTTTCGACAAGCGCCCCGCGGCGCACACGGAGAGAAATGACCTGGCCGGAAACTTCTGCCGCCACCTGGCTCGACCGCCACGAATCGACCGTGCCGATTAAAAGCACTTGGTCCAAAACGCTATCCATGACCACGGGAGAAACCTCGACCTTGGCCGGCGGCCGCCCTTGGGCGAAGACCCAGGGACTGGGAATCAAGAGTCCAAGGCTAAGCGCTAAAATAAGGGATCGTGCGTTTGGGAAGATTATATGGGTATCAAGGCGCATCATTTTTCGCAGAGCCTAAAATAATGGTAAGGGATTAAGATAGCAGAATGGGCTTTGGGTATCAATCGTGTCCGGGGAAACGGCGACGAAGAATTCCCTTTGGGAAAACCTTCAAACGGCCTGAAAAACAGGCCTGAAAAGGTCTTTTCCAGGGCGGAAAACCAAGCGGTAGCGCAGAGCGCCGAATCGTTTTGACATCCCGGCTGAAGATGACTACAATCAGTCTGATTTACGGTCGTCATTCATCAAGGCCTTTGTCCCTTATTATGGGCATGAAAAATCCCTTAACGTCCGCATCGGAGGTCTTTTGAACAAAGTTGAACGCATCCACATGATCGCCATCTGCGGAACCGGCATGGCGGCCCTGGCCGGCCTGCTCAAAAAGGCGGGGCATCAGGTCAGCGGCTCGGATCAAGCGATCTATCCCCCGATGAGCACCTTGCTCGAACAATCCGGCATCCCCTGCAAGGTGGGCTTCGATCCCCAACATATCGACCCCCAAACCGACCGGGTGATCATCGGCAATGCCGTGTCGCGGGACAATGTGGAAGTCGTCGAGACCGTCCGCCGGAAACTCCCTTATCTTTCGATGGCCGCCGCCTTGGAGCAGTTTTTCCTCAAAGGAAAACGCGCCCTCGTCGTCGCCGGAACCCACGGCAAAACCACCACGTCCTCACTGCTGGCTTCGGTCCTCGTTTCGGCGGGACGCGATCCGGGGGCCATGATTGGCGGCTGGGTCAAAAACTTCGACAGCAACCATCGCCTGGGCGGGGGGGAACTCTTCGTGGTCGAGGGCGACGAATACGACACCGCTTTTTTCGATAAGGAACCCAAGTTTTTACATTATCATCCCGATCATGCCATTTTAACCGGCATCGAATATGACCACGCCGATATCTTCGAAAGCCTGTCCGTCATCAAAGGTCATTTTAAAAAATTTGTCGAGCTGATCCCGCCGGAAGGCCGTTTGCTCATCGCCTCCGGTTCCCCCGAAATCGAATCCATTGTCTCGGGCCTCCCTTGCCCGGTCGAACGCTACGGCACGGCCCTCGACGATACTCTAAATAATGATGCGAGTACCAGAGCCCTTCTTCAAGATCGATGCGACTGGTGGGCCGATTCGGTGAAGGCCCGCGAAGAAGGTCTCGATTTTAAGGTCTGGTATCTTGGCAAAGAAATGGGCACGATCCGAAGCCCCCTCATCGGCCGCCATAATTTGAACAACGCCTTGGCCGTGATCGGTTTGGCGTATCACCTCGGCCTCGGTTGGAAGGAGATTCAAAAGGGCATCGGCGATTTTAGCGGCGTTAAGCGGCGGCAGGAAATCATCGGGACCGAGCGCGATATTATTGTGATGGACGATTTCGCCCATCATCCCACGGCCATTTCGGAAACCCTGGCGGCCCTGCGTCTCAAATATCCCGCTCGCCGTCTCTGGGCGGTTTTCGAACCGCGCTCGGCCACGAGCCGCCGGAATATTTTTCAGACAGCCTTTGTCGAGGCCTTTCAAACCGCCGACCGCATTGTGATCGCGGATCTCCATGCCCCGGAAAAAATCAGTCCCGATCGCCGTCTCAATCCGCAAAAGGTGGTCTCCGATCTGGTTGCACGCGGCAAAACGGCCCACTTTATCCCCACACCCGAGGGCATTGTGACGGAACTGCTCAAGGACCTCTCTCCCGGCGACCTGGTCTGTATCATGTCTTGCGGCGGTTTCGGCGGCATTCATCAAATGCTGCTTTCGGAACTGAAGGCCCCGGCCGCGTTAAAATGAGCGGAAAAAATTTCGAAACGATATACGATAAAATGAACGAAGGGCTCGCGGAGGCCGTCTTTCCGGGGGCCGTCTTACTGGTTGCCCACCGCGGAGAAATAGTCTTTCACGAGGGTTTTGGGGTCACCGAATATGGTCCCGGACAGAGCACCGTCACCTGCGATACTTTTTTCGACATCGCTTCCCTGACCAAGCCTCTGGTCACCACCGCCGCGATTGCCATCCTGTCTCAACAGGGCGATCTCGCTCTAGAAGATCCGCTGAAAAGATTTGTCCCAAAATTTTCCGAGGGCGAAAAAGATCAAGTCACCCTGACCCACCTCCTGACCCATTCCTCCGGTCTGCCGGATTGGAAACCCTATTTCCAGGAGATCGCAAAACGCGAAGCGGTCGAAGCCGGTTTTCTGGGATCGCCGGAGGCCAAGCGCGCGGTCTATCAAATGGCCCATCATGAAGCGCTCGTCGCCCGGCCGGGAAAGCAATCGTGTTATAGCGATATCGGCTTTATCCTTTTGGGACAAGTCGTGGAAAAGGCCTCGGGCCTGCCGCTCGACGATTTTTGCGAACGAAAGATCTTCACGCACTTGGATGCCCCCGCGCCGCGATTTATCCGAAACAGCGCCGCCACGGCCCAGCGGCTAAATTTTGCCGTTGCGGCCACGGAAGACCTGGCTTGGCGCAAGGGCGTAGTGCGCGGGATTGTCCACGACGACAACGCCTATGCCATGGGCGGGGTTGCGGGTCACGCGGGGGGCTTCGCGACGGCCATGGGCGTGCATCAACTCGCTCGCCTCTGGCTTGATGCCATCGCCGGTTCAGGGATCTTCAATCCTAGGATCGCGGCTCGCTTTCTGCGCCGACAGCAAGAACGTCTCCCTGAATCCTCCTCCTGGGCCCTGGGCTGGGACACGCCCTCGCCCGCATCCCAAAGCGAGGCCAAAGGCCTCTCCGCTTCGGGCCGCTTCTTCTCCAAAAAAAGCGTCGGCCATCTCGGTTACACCGGCACCTCGATTTGGATCGATCCGGAAAACCATTTGACGGTCATCCTGCTTAGCAACCGTGTGCATCCTAGCCACGAAAACAAAAAGATCCAATCCTTCCGCCCGGAACTGCACGATGTGGTGTTTCGACAAGTGTTGGGGGAATAAGACCGAATGCTGCTCTTAACCTTATCGACCCGCATCGCTTTCGCAAGGCCTCAGGCCAGACTGAGATCACGAATAGTCCTTATAAAATAGATCCTGCACTCACCCAAATTCTTTCGCGGGGGGCAGGCCGAAACGGTTCCGTTCGTGATTCAGCATGTTAAGCGCGCGGCTCGGGAATTTCTCTTTGAGCCAATCGTAAAATTCAACGGTCGAAATGAGAGAGCTGCGGTAGAGCACGAGCAGGTCTCTGGACTGTTTTTCTTTGTTGATGATTTTATTGCAAGGGATGCAATAGGGTTTGAACCCTTTTCCTTTTCGATAGAAATAGGCGGGATCTCCCGGTTTCAGCTTTTTACAACGGACACACTGCTTTAGGTGCAGTTTTTTTTTCTCCACAAAAGACAATTCGGGTAAAGTTGTATTCAGATCTTCCGCTTCGATATAAGATGGCATGTCAGTCTCCTTATGCAGCGTGCATCAGCGCCGACGCTCCATCTTGGTGGCGCTTCGTCTCCTCGGTTTCCGTCCTCAATCCATTCCCGCTTAATATTACAAAAACCATGCCTCCTCTTTAGGAACAGGGCAGGCAGCATGATGAATAACCGAAATTTTCCGCCCAAAAGCCTTAGTCTTTGGCAGGCGCTCCCGACTGGATCAAGGCCGTCAACCGCGCCAAGGTCTAGGCCAATGCTGAAAATCCTCGGTGTGCGGCGAGGGCTAAAAAGGCCACCGATTCAGAAACCCAGGGGAGTTTAAAATTATGTTGGAGAAAAGACGCCAGAGCCTGATCGAAGATTGGAAAGCCTTTATTGTGTTGCCAAACAGAGACAGGCAAAACGCCTGTAAAGGTAAGAAGGGAGACGTTCGTAATGGTTTAAATTCAACCCGTTTATGATGCACTCTAAAAAGTCACCTTAGCCTGCCATTTCGACCAGCGGGAGAAATCCTTGTCTCGAACGGATGTGAGAGATCTTCAAAGATTTCTCCCTACGGTCGAAATGACATTTGGACACCTTTTGACTTTTTACGACTTCATCAAGAGTTGCTGTTCAATAAAAAATCGTTGCATCTTTTTCTGGAACGTCTTATCTTCACGAAATAATGGATAAGCCAAAAGACCAAACCCGATCCTTACGCAAACCCAAGGCCCTCAAACCCGGTGGCACCCTTGGCGTAATCGCCCCGGCGGGTCGTGTCGATTCAAGCCTTTTGCACAAGGGGCTCAGCCGGCTCGAAACCTTGGGCTATAAAATAATTTTGGGAAAACATCTCGAAAAGGCTTCGCGCTTTTTTGCAGGCACGGATAAAGAGCGCGCGGAGGATGTGCAGGCCATGTTATTGAATCCCGAAGTCGATGCCGTGCTTTGCGCGCGCGGCGGCGTCGGCGCGGCCCGGATGATCCCCCACCTCGATCTGAAGGCCTTGGCGCAAACGCCCAAAATATTCGTGGGCCTCAGCGACATCACGAGCGTGCTTTTATATATGAACAAGGTCCTGGGTTGGGTCAGCTTTCACGGACCCATGGCCGCAACGCAATTTGGCGGGGAACACTCGCCCTTACTGGAAGAACACTTTTTTCGCATCCTTGAGGGCGAATTGCTCGCGATGTGCTACGACAGCGTAAGCACCCTCAGGCCTGGCCAGGCCGAAGGGCGCTTGACGGGCGGCTGCCTCACCCTCATCTGTACCACCATCGGCACGCCCTACGAAATTGACACGCGGGACAAAATTTTATTTATCGAAGATATCAACGAAGCCCCTTTTCGAATCGACCGCTTGTTGTCCTATCTTAAAATGCTCGGCAAGTTCGAAGGCATTCGCGGCCTGGTCTTCGGCCAGATGCCGCAATGCAGCCCCGATACCCTGCCGGAGATTATATTGGACATTGTCGGCGAGAGTCGCATTCCCATTCTCTTCGGCTTTCCCTCCGGCCACGGCGACAGCCTCGCGACGCTACCCTTTGGAATAAATGTTCGATTGGACGCCGACACGGGCACCTTGACGCTGCTCGAAGCGGCGGTTGAATAAAGGGCCATCGGATTAGCCTTGAATCCATTTGGCCTGAAAGATTAAAGTGATAAAAGTTTTTGACCGTCTTTTAGGTTTTATCCCTCCCCCTTAGAAAAAGGGGGGCAGGGGGGATTTAAAACGGGTTAACACAAAACCAAAGGCAAATCCCCCTCAATCCCCCTTTGTTAAAGGGGGAAGCGAAATCACAATAAACGATTTAAGGTAAACCCATGATCTCCGTTGCCGAAGCGCAAAAAATCATACTCAGCGAAATCACCGTTTTGGCGGAAGAACGCGTGTTACTGCCCGATGCCTTGGGCCGCACACTCTGCGAAAACATCCTCTCGCCCTTAAACCATCCGCCTTGGGACACCTCCGCGATGGACGGCTACGCAGTACGTTATGCCGACACAAAAACGGCCTCCCGCGACAAGGCCATTCAACTCAAAATTATCGAAGAAATTCCCGCAGGCACGCTGCCCCAAAAGACGGTGGGCGAAGGACAGGCCGCGAAGATTATGACGGGCGCGCCGCTGCCGCAGGGGGCCGACGCCATTGTGATGGTGGAAGAGACGGAAAAAAATGGCGACACGGCGACGATCTTCGCGGCGCCGGAGCCGGGAGAATTTATCCGCCGCAAGGGTGAAGGTATTCACGAAGGGGAGTGCATTCTGAAAAAAGGCCTCCGCCTTCGCGCGCCGGAAATCGCCCTGATGGCCTCGGTGGGTAAGGCGGTCGTCCCGGTGTATCAGCGGCCCACGGTGGCCATTTTATCGACGGGGGACGAACTGGCCGACTTGGACGAGCCGCGCGGCCCCGACAAAATCCTCAACAGCAATGGTTACGGCCTGGCGGCGCAGGTGATGGAAACGGGTGCCATCCCCATCAATTTAGGCATCGCCAAAGACAACAAAGCGCACTTGATGGCAAAGATGCGGGCGGGACTTGGGGCGGATTTTTTATTGATCTCCGGCGGGGTTTCGATGGGCGATTACGATTTTGTCATCGAAGTCCTTGAAGCCTTGGAGGTGACGATGAAGTTTTGGAAGGTGGCCATGAAACCCGGCCAGCCCCTGGCCTTCGGAACGCGGGGGGCGCAACCCATCTTCGGGTTGCCGGGCAATCCGGTTTCCTCGATGGTTTCCTTCGAGCAATTCGTCCGTCCTGCGCTCTTGAAGGCGAGCGGCCGGACGCAGATTTTAAGGCCTGTCATCACGGCAATCTTGGAGGAAGATTTTTCGAAACAGCCGGGCCGCCAGCAATTTGTGCGTTCGGTCGTTTCGGTGAAGGACGGGGCATACCGTGTGCGTTCGACGGGCAATCAGGGCTCGGCGATTTTGAAATCCCTGGTGCTGGCCAATGCCTTCATGATCCTCCCGCCGGAAGGCGACACCCTCAAAGCGGGGGAGAAGGTGGCGGTTCAGCTCTTGTCGGAAATCGCCGATACTCTAGGAAATGAATCGAGTACCAGCGCCGCCGGATAAAGCTTATTGTTTGACGGTAAGGTAGAGATAGATCCCGACCGACAAGAAAACCAAGTTTGCGGACCAGCCCGCGATCCACGTTGGAAAAATCCCCACCCGCCCCAATGAAAGCGCAGTCGAAAAAACCAGCCAATAAAATAGGGCGACGCCGATGCTGATCGCCACGCCCCAAGAAATCCCCCCCCCCCGCTTGTCCTTGAGCGCAAATGGAATCCCCAGCAGCACCATAATAAAATTAGCGAAGGGAAGGGCCTCTTTCCCTCTCAGTTCCACTTCATATCGGATGGGATCGAAGCCGTCTTCCCTGAGTCGTTGGATGTAGTGCGCGAGCTCACGGTGGGTGGCGACTCTCAAATTTAAGGCCGCTTTGCTAAAATCGTCGGGCGCCTTGTTGAGGGAAATGGTTTTCCGTTCGAAGGGTGTGGATTGTAAGGTGCCATCCTTAAAAAACAGCCGATGGGTGCCCTCCAGCAGGACCCATTCTCCCGTTTCATAAACGAGGGACTTGGCCTCGTCTTCTTCGGCCAGCCGGAAGTCGGGATCGAGGGTGTAGAGGTGTACGCCCTCCATCCGCGCCTTATTGGGCGCAACCAGCGTGACATAGATGAGCCGGCGATGATCGAGGCTCAGCCAGGTCTTATTTTGGACAAATCCTCCGGGGGATTCGATTTTTTCGATCTGAATCGTTCGGATCGCCTCGGCTTCTTTATAGGCCTTCGGAACGAGCCGCCAAGTGAGATGCAAGGACAAAAAGCTGATGAAGAGGCCGAAGGCGAACAAGGGCAGGGCCATGCGGAAGAGCGAGATCCCGGCGCTCTTTAATGCGGTGAGTTCATTGTGTTTAGAAAGGCCGCCAAAGGTGATGAGCGTGGTGATGAGGACGGCCAAGGGCAGCATCTCGAAGAAGGCCCTGGGCAGGCGCAGCAAAAAATAGGCGCCCAAGACGGAGAAGTCCGGTTGGAATTGATACAGATGCCGAATCTTTTCCAGAAAATCGATCGAAAAAGCCAAGGCCGCAAGGGCCCCTGCGCTTACCACGAAGACCTTTAAATATTCGCCGAGAATATATCGCGTCAGCAGCGGCACGCCTAAATCCTTTTACTCCGCATCCCGAATATGCTTGGGGAGGCCTGATTCGAAACCTTCATTAAAAGCGACAGACCAATGGGAATAAAGACCAAAATGGGCAGGGCCGCGGCGACGAGAGGCGAGACGATGCGGATGGAGACGAGATAGTCTCCCAGAACCATGAGCATGTAATACAAGAGAATGATGGCCACCCCGGCGACAACCCCGCCCATCCGCGCGATGCGTCCCGACAAAATGCCCAGGGGCATGCCCAGGATACAGAAGACAAAGGCGGCGAGCGAAAATAAAAACTGCTTGTAGAAATCGACCAGCTGGCCTAAGGCATCGAGATCTTCTCCTTGAGATTTCGCGATTCGCTCTTGGATATCTGCGTAGCTCGGACGCTCCGAGGCCTCCCTTTTTTCCATCAACGCGCCGAGGTCTATCTTTAAATCGTATTGGGCGAAGACAATCCGCTGGTATCCCCCCTTGTCCCCCCCCCCTTGCTGGAGCGATCCGTCGGCGAGCCGAAGCGAGATCGTTTTCGAGGCTTCGTCGTTGACAAGCACCCCGCGCTTCGCCACGATCACCGCCGGCTGTTCGGGGTTGCGCTGGTCGTAGATGAAAATGCCCTCCAACTCAGAAAAGGTCGGCATCGCATCGACATAGATCGTCATGTCCGGGAAAGCGCCGTTGAACTGCCGCGCCTCCAAGCCGATACTGGCCCGCTTTAATAACATTTTCTCCGCAAGATTTTTAATCGTCCCTTTGGACTGCCCCGCATTGAATCCCATGCTCAAGGTTAGCAGTCCCACAAGGATGGAAAACATGACCACGGGACGCAGCAGCCGGAAAAACCCAATACCCCCCGCATAAAAGGCGATGATTTCGTTATCGGCCGAGAGGCGGTTAAAAGTGGTCACCGTGGACATCAAGACCGCCATCGGGAGGGTAATGACGAAAAAGGCGGGGAGCAGGCGGAGGAAAAGCTCCCCGACACTCAGCAAATCGACCCCCTTGTCGAGCACCATCTCCATTAAGCCCAGGATCCGTTGCATGATTAAAATAGAGGTCAGGATCAAAATCCCCAGCAAAAAGGGGCCGAGGAGTTCTCTGAGAATATAACGGTCTAGGCGTCGAATCATGACCGCACACTATACAAAGATACCGATTTGTTTGTAAACACGGTAAAATCCGTCTTCCCGCCTTTTTGGGGGCGGGCAGGAAGGGTATAAGGAATGGCTTGACTTAAAACCCCTACCCTCTTATTCTGCACAGCACATGACGAGGCGGCGTCTTATTGCTTGTTGTCGTTGAGGCCACTATGGACCGATCGCGCCTGCTGACAGTGATTTCAGAGGTCAGCGAAGCCCGAATTTTAAACCACATTCACGCATTGGAAGGGGAGAAGCATCCCGAGTCCTCACCCGATGCCCTGCGGGCAACAGTCGACTATCTCGCCGATCAGATGCGGTCGGCCGGACTGGCACCCACGCGTCAGGCGATCGATACGGAGGCCTTCGCTCTCTTTCCGAATGTCATCGGCCGCTTGGCGGAAAAGTTTTCGACCCCAGGGTCGTCGGAAAAAGAACGCCTCGTCATTGGGGCCCATTACGACACGGTCGCCAGCTCCCCCGGAGCGGATGACAACGCCAGCGGCCTGGCCGTGCTCCTGGAAGTGGCGCGGGTGGTTTCGGGCCGAACCCTTCCCGGAATAGTAGGTAAGCGCGTTCCGGAGTTCGTGGCCTTTTCTATGGAAGAGGCCGGATTCATCGGGAGCGATTATTATGTCCAAGAAGCCGAAGGCAGCGGAGCGCCGCTCTGGGGGGCGATCATCTTAGAATGTGTGGGCTATACTGACCGGCGTCCCGGTTCGCAGCAGGTGCCACCCGGCTTCCCGATTCGTTTGCCCGACAAGGGTGATTTTATTGGCTTGGTCGGTAATGCCCGGGCCGCGCCCATTCAGGCGGCCTTCGAATCCGCGGCAAAAGAGGCCGCGCCGACCCTTTCGTATATCGGTCTCTTGGTGCCGGGCGGAGGGGAGGCCGTGCCGGACACGCGGCGTTCCGACCATGTTCCCTTTTGGGATCGCGGTCATCGGGCCGTGATGTTGACGGATACAGCGAATTTTAGAAATCCGAACTACCATCGGGAAAGCGACCGTTTGGAAACCTTGGATATCGCCTTCGTAAGCGATGTGGCGCGGGCCCTGGCCGCAACGGTGATCGACCTTTGTGGCCTGGAAATCGTTTCGCGATGAGCCCTCTCGGATGAAGCGGGAGATCTACAAAGGCGATCCGGTTCACCTTTTTGTCGAAACGGTCGTCCTGCCCAATGGGAAGAAAGTCGAACTGGAAGTCGTTCGTCACCCCGGAGCGGCCGCCGTCGTACCCTTGCTCAGCGACGGAAACGTGGTGCTCATTCACCAATATCGTCATGCCGCCGGAGGGTTTATTTATGAAATCCCGGCCGGGAAGCGCTCGAAGGGCGAGACCCCGGAAGCCTGTGCGCTTCGCGAGGTGGAGGAAGAGATCGGATACCGGGTCGGCGATCTTAAAAAACTGACGGCGATCTTCACCGTCCCCGGTTTTTGCGACGAAGTCATCCATCTCTACCTGGGCACGTCCTTGAGCCCAACCCAACAGCAACTCGATGACGACGAAGTCATCCAAATCGTCAAGATGCCCTTTGACACGGTGATGGAAATGATTCGCGACCAGACGATCCGCGATGCCAAATCGATCGTCGCGCTGCAACTCGCCTACGCAGAGGCGATATCGACTGGATTGATATAAATAGTATAGAAGGAGTCTCATGCCGGAAAAGCTCATTTTTGAAAAAAGCGTCAGCGGACGGCGGGGCGTGACCCTGCCGACCGAATCCTTGGAGGGTGTTTCGCCCGAACAGTTCGTCCCCAAGTCCTCTCTTCGACAAACATCCCTGGACTTGCCGGAGGTGAGCGAAAACGAGTTGATGCGTCATTACACGCGCTTGTCCCAGGAAAACTACGGCGTCGACACCGGCTTCTATCCCCTCGGCTCCTGCACCATGAAGTACAACCCGAAGATCAATGAAGATGTGGCTCGCCTGCCCGGTTTTGCAGAGATTCACCCCCTTCAACCGGAAGAAACAGTGCAAGGGGCGCTGGCCCTGCTCTACGACTTGGAACAGATGCTGGCCGAGATCTCCGGCATGGCGGCGGTTTCCCTGCAACCGGTGGCCGGTGCTCAGGGCGAGATGGTCGGCATGCTCATCACGCGGGCTTATCACCGGGCGGCGGGGAGGCAACGACAAACGGTCCTGATCCCCGATTCGGCCCACGGGACCAATCCCGCCTCGGCCCATCTCGCGGGTTATACGATACAAACGGTGAAATCCAATCGAGAGGGCATCATCGATTTGGACGATTTGGCTAAAATGATCAACGAAGAAACGGCGGCCTTGATGTTGACCAACCCCAACACCCTCGGCTTATTCGAGCGGCAGATCGGAGAAGTCGCGAAGATCGTCCACGATGCCGGCGCCTTGCTGTATTTCGATGGCGCGAATATGAATGCCTTGCTGGGCCTGGCCCGGGCGGGCGACATGGGTTTCGACATCATCCATTTCAATCTGCACAAAACCTTTTCGACCCCGCATGGCGGCGGCGGTCCCGGCGCCGGTCCGGTCGGCGTCGCCCCGGCCCTGATGCCGTATTTGCCCTCGCCCGTCATCTCAAAAAACGAAAAGGGCTACATGCTCGATTATAAGCGACCGCAATCCATTGGCCGCGTCCACGGTTTTTACGGCAACTTCGGCATCCTCGTTCGAGCCTATACCTATATCCGCCGCCATGGCGCGGCGGGACTCTCGGCCATCAGCCGAGGCACCATCATCAACGCGAATTACTTGAAGAAGCTTCTGAGAAAGGACTATGCCATCCCGATGAGCCGTCCCTGCATGCACGAATTTATTCTCTCGGCCAAAAAATTTCGCGAACAGGACATTCATGCCTGGGATATCGCCAAGCGCCTCATCGACTACGGCTTTTATCCGCCGACGGTGAACTTCCCGCTGATTATCGAAGAGGCGCTCATGATCGAAGCGCCCGAGAGCGAGGCCAAAGAAACCCTCGACACCTTTGCCGAGGCGATGCATCAAATACGACTGGAAATCGACAGCGATCCGGAACTCTTAAAGTCGGCCCCGCGAACCCGGAAAGTCGGGCGGATGAATGAAGTGCAGGCTGCGAGAAAGTTGGATGTGCGTTACGAAGTAAATATGTTAAAGGAAAACAACGGGAACTTGTCAAAGCCAAACGGTGAACAGTAAACTGCAAACCGTCAACCCTCCCTTGATTGGGGAACACGAAAGCAGGAGAAACCATGCCAACACATGATGTCTTGATTGTCGGCGCCGGACTGGCCGGGATGCGCGCGGCCGTCGCCGTTCCTTCCCACCTCGATGTCGGGATTATCTCAAAGGTCCATCCCGTCCGGAGCCATTCGGTCGCGGCCGAAGGCGGCATCAACGCGGCGATTCGCGAGGAGGACACCTGGGAATCGCACATGTACGACACCGTGAAGGGCAGCGACTGGCTGGGCGATCAGGAGGCCATCGAGATCCTCTGCAAGTCCGCGCCGGAAGACATCATGACCCTCGAGCGCATGGGCGCACTCTTTTCGCGCGACCCCGAAGGCCGCATCGCCCAGCGCAATTTCGGCGGCCTCGGTTTTCCGCGCACCTGTTATGTCGCCGATCGCACGGGGCACGCCCTGGTTCACTTGCTCTACGAACAACTGCTTAAGCGCGCCGCGAAGGTTTATGAAGAATGGTATGTCACCTCGCTGATTGTCGAAGAGGGCCAGTGCTGCGGCGTGGTCGTCATGAACCTCTTTACGGGAGAACTCTCGACCCTCGGGGCCAAGTCGGTCATTCTGGCGACGGGCGGCTATGGCCGCGTGTACCTCATCTCGACCAACGGCCTCATCAATACGGGCGACGGCATGGCCATGGCCTATCGCGCAGGCGTGCCCTTGCAAGACATGGAGTTCGTTCAATTTCATCCGACCACGCTCAAATCGACCGGCATCCTCATCACCGAAGGGGCGCGCGGCGAGGGCGGCTATCTCTTCAATTCACGCGGCGAACGCTTCATGAGTACCTATGCCCCCAGCGCCATGGAGCTCGCCAGCCGCGACGTGGTTTCCCGCGCGGAATATGAGGAGATTATGGCAGGCCGCGGAGTGGACGGCTGCGTGATGCTCGACTTAAGACATCTGGGGAAAGAAAAAATTATGGAGAAGCTCCCACAGATCTGGGAGCTTTCGCTCACCTACGCCGGGGTCGATCCCATCGAAGCGCCCATCCCCGTGACACCGGGCGTCCATTATTCCATGGGCGGCATCCCGACGAATATTCGCTGCGAGACGCCGATGCCGGGTCTCTATGCCGCAGGGGAGTGCGCCTGTGTCTCGATCCACGGCGCCAACCGCTTGGGCGGGAACGCCCTGATGGAAACCATCGTCTACGGCCGCCGCGCCGGGGAATTTGCCGCCGCCTATGCAGAAAAAACCAAAGCGATTTCGTATTCAGACCAAAGCCTTAGGCAGCAACAAAAACGGATCGCCGCCTTAATGCAACGCAAAGAAGGCGAGCGGGTCGGTGCGCTCCGCGAGGCCATCGGCACCGTCATGGCCGAACATTTCGGCATATCGCGAACGAGGGAACGCATGGAAGCGGGCCTCGAAAAACTGGCGGCCATTCGAAAACGCATCCCAAACATTATGCTGCAAGACCACGGCAAGGTCTTCAACCTCGAACTCGTCGATGCCCTCCAACTCCAATCCATCTTCGAATTGGCCGAGGTCACGGCCGCTGGCGCCACCGTGCGCGAAGAATCGCGCGGCGCGCATTCGCGGCCCGATTTTCCGAAACGCAACGACGCCGATTGGATGAAACACACCCTGGCTTATCGGGAGGAAGCGGGGCCCCGCCTCGATTACAAACCGGTGACGATCACCAAGATCCCGCCCGCGGAACGGAAATATTGACCGCAGGAACGACGGACGAAAAAGCCGTTTCGAAAGCCGATTGCGGCGGATCCGCCGGGCGGGCTGTTTCTTCATCCCGTGGCAGCGCAGGCGATCAAATGCCTGCCGATCCTGGGAATGGGCAAGGTCTCGATCAAGCCAACCCGAAGCACTATTGTCAATCCAAAACGGAAACGGCTTTAGAAATCCCCGTCTCCAAGCAAGGCCTTGACTCCCTCGTCAAAGCCTTGATGTTCCTATGTGTTGAAAAGGTCCTTTTTCTGATGGTATCCCGCACAAAAACAATGGTATCAAAATTGCTCATATAAAAAAGCGGAAAGGCACCCCAGTCTCAATAAGGATATCTGCGGTTGAAATAATAAAAAAACAGACGTTTTTACGGACGCGATGACGGAAATCCCATCCATCCCGAAAGGAGATCCCATGAACCTGACTGTCAATTTCAATAAACATTTTGAAATCGTCTTGGCCGACACAGGTGAACTCATTCGAAAAGCGCAGCGTTTACGATACCAAGTCCTTTGTGTGGAACACCCCTATTTAAACAGGGAGCATTACCCGGACGGACGCGAATGCGATGATTACGACAGACGTTCCGTACACAGCCTGATTCTGTACAAAGCGACCAGACAGGTCGCCGCGACCGTCAGGCTGGTGCTTCCCGATCCCGCTTTTCAAGACGCGAAGTTTCCGATAGAAAGCTACTGCGGAGGCGGGTCTTCCAAGCCAAGGGCCGCGATGCCCTCTTTTGATCGGAGCGTCGTTGGGGAGATTTCACGCTTCTCGATCTCTAAGGGCTTTAAAAAGCAGCTCATCGGGGGAGGGGGCCGCCGGGCTTTTGATGCAAAAAGCCGTCACCGCGAACCCCTGTTGTTCTTGCCCCTGCTGATCTTGGGTTTGTTTAAGGCGGTTCTTGATATGAGCCGGGGCAATGGCATCTCTTCCTTGCTGGCCTTGGTTGAACCGGCCTTGCTTCGTCTCCTGAACCGCTACGGGATCCGTTTTCAGTCGTTCGGTCCTCTTATCGATTTTTATGGTAAAAGGCAGCCGGTATTTGATACCATTCCGTTGATCCTGCAGGAGATGCGTTGTCTCAATCTCGAGGTGTGGGACTTTATCACGGAAGGCGGGAAAAACAGGGTGTGCATGAATGCGCCTAAAAAAGAATGTCTGATTCCATTTTGAGTGTACAGTCGGGTTGATGAATGGAAAGCGACCCTCTCCGCCACGGGTTTCGCCTGTATTTTACTTCGAAACATTTTAAGGATGGAAACCGCCGACCCTTGAGCGAAGGCCGTTGACTGGCCTTTCCTCGATGCCGAAACAGAGGGAGGTTTTCGAATTCGATTTATCGCAGTGCCCCCAAAAGAGGGCGGCGTGCGGCGGTTTGGACCCGCCCCGCCCGGAACCCTTTAAACAGCAGGTTCGCAATGAGATCACCAAGGCAGGTATGAGATCTCTTGTCGTATTTTTTATAGCGTTGTGCCTTACCCTGTCGGCTTCGGTTTCGAAGGCGCAAGAAGTCGCCGTTTACCCGAAGAACGCCGAAGACCGTATCTCAAGAGATGCGCTTCGGGCCATCTTCAGTAAGCGTCTCCAGAAGTGGCCGGACGGCACGCCGGTGACCGTATTTGTGTTGAGCGATCGATCGCCCTTGCACATCGCGTTTTGCAAGCAGGTTCTGAATGTTTTTCCACATCAATTACGGCGGGCCTGGGATCGGCTCGTCTACTCTGGAACCGGACAATCCCCCCTGGAAGTCGCCTCGGAATCGGAGATGCGGGAGCGGATCGCCACGACTCCGGGCGCCATCGGTTATTTACCGGACAAAGGACAAGATGACCAAGTCAAGATACTGCCCGTTCGTTAAGAAGATCAAAATCAGCGCCCTTTTCCTGGTTTCGTTTACCGTGTTGTTCGGTCTTTTCCATCGTTCGACCGCCGAGGGCTTCGACCTGCCCGACACGCTTCGAATTCACGGCTTCGCCAGCCAAGGCTACCTGCATAGCTCGGAGAATAATTTTTACGGCAGCAGCCAAAATGGGAGTTTCGATTTTACCGAATTGGGCGCGAATGTCTCCTACAGTCCTTTTTCGGAGATCCATCTCTCGGCGCAAGCCCTTTCCCGGAGGGCCGGGGAAAGCAACGACGGCGACGTGCGCCTCGACTACGGCCTGGTCGATTACCGGTTTTATTCGGAAGAAAAAATGCGCGGCGGCATCCGGATCGGAAGGATTAAAAACCCATTGGGCCTCTACAACGACACCCGGGACGTCGCCTTCACCCGGCCCAGCATTTTGCTGCCGCAATCGATCTATTTCGATCGTGCCCGGAAGGCCGCGCTCTCTTCGGAGGCGATTCATCTCTATGGCGACCGTCAATTCGATTTTGGAGACCTGTTCGTTCAGGCCGGCATAGGGTATCCCCTGGTCGAGGACCTTGAAACGGAGCAGGCCTTTCTTCTGTCGGATCAAGCGGGACGCCTCGACGACGCGCTTTCCTACATCGGCCGAATCGTTTTCGAGCGGGACGGCGGGCGCATCCGGCTCGGGCTCAGCGGCGCCTGGGTGAACATGGACTACGCGCCGGGGCCGGGCGATCCCTTGGGGCCGGGCAACATCCGCTTTCGGCCCGTGATCGTATCGGCCCAATACAACGCCGAGTCTTGGAGCCTCACCTCGGAATATGCGCTTCGCCGCACGGAATTCAAGGGCCTGGGCGCGCTTTCCGGAAATAAAACGGGAGAAAGCGCGTATTGGCAGGGCACGTACCAAATCACCCCTATTTTGGAAGCGCTGGTCCGTTATGATATTCTCTACCAGGACAAAAGCGACCGAGACGGCGCGGACTTCGCCCGCCAAACCGGCCTTCCGAACCACCTTCTTTTTGCCAAGGATTGGACGATCGGCTTGCGCTGGGATATCATGGACGCGCTGATGTCGCGGATTGAATATCACGCTGTCGACGGGACCGCCTGGCTCCCCCTGGGGGACAACCCGGCCCCGTCTTCAACGAAGCGGCGATGGGAATTGTTTTCCGTGCTTCTCTCCTACCGTTTCTGATCGATTATCCGACGCATGAACCCGAAACCAGAAAAAACGGCCCCGGGCGCCGCCGCGGGCCCAAAACGGTTTTTCAGTCTGAAATGGAAGGCCCTGTTGCTTTTGAGCCTGGTTTTGTTGATTGTCAACGCCTCCTTTCCGTTTATCAGCTATGTCAATTTGCGAAAACAGTTCGAGGACCGCCGCACGCAGGCCGGCAAACAATATGCTCTGGAATTTGAAGGTCTGTTGGATCAAAGCGCACAGCGGCTTTTTCAACTCGGCGGCGTCATTCCGTCCATGAAGGGGATGGAAGAGGCCCTTGCCGCCGTCGATCGGGACGCCGTCATCGCGGCCTTTGAAAATCACTGGCCCCTCCTGCAACTCGACACGGGCATCGAGACCGTCCGTTTTTATACGAACGCGGGGACGGAATTGGCCAGTTGGAGCACAACCGGTTTTACTGCCGATCGAGCGGCCTTGATTTTAAGGTTGGTCGAGGCCGCGAGCACGAAAGAACATCCTGCGACCTTCCTGTGGTGCCGGGCCTTGTGCGCGCAGTATGTCGTGGTGCCGATCCTCTCCGACGGAACAACGGTCGGGGCCATCGTGTTGGGGACGACCTTGGCCGACGTCATTGTGAGCCTGCAGCGGATTTCGGGTGTCGATATCGGGGTGCTGATCGGCAAAAGCGGGACGGAAGCGCGTCTTCGCGATCCCGCCCGAAGCATTCCCCTATGGAACGCCAACGTCCTGGCCCTGACCCACATGGAAAACACCCTACCCTTCCTCAAGCATTTTGCCGAGGAAAGGCCGTCGATCGGCGCGATCAAAACCGGTCAGCAACTCCACTATCAAGGCGCCGATTACGAGTTGGGGGTGATCCCATTGGCGGGCCTCGACGATGCCACGCCGGGGTACTTGGTCGTCATCGAAAATATCTCCGGCCCCCTTTCGGAGATCCGGTCGGCGACAAAACAAGGCCTCATGGCCGGCCTGCTTGGGCTGCTGCTTTCCGAAGGGCTCCTGCTCGCGATTCTTTCCAGGCCGATGGCCCGCTTGAAACACATCGCCAAGACCCTCCCACTTCTTGGCGAGGGCGCCTTTCAAAAAGTCCGTTCCGTCGCAGGAACACGGCAATCGGCCTGGGCCAAAGACGAGATTGACGTCCTCGGCGATACGGCCTTGGCCCTTTCCTATCAATTGGAAAAACTGGAGGAAGAGGTCAAAAAACGCACGAAGGCCTTGTCGGACCGGATGTCGGAATTGGCCAGCGAGAAGGCCTTTATCTCCAACCTGCTCGATACCGCCCGCGTCATTATCCTGACGCAAAACAGGACGGGCGAGATTATGACGCTCAACCAGCATGGCCGCCATCTCACCGGCTATGACTTGTCCGAGCTATCCAGAACACCCTTTCTCCACTTGTTGTCCAAGGGCGACCTTTTTCCAAATATCCCCGACGAACTCACACATATCGCCCTGGGCCAGCAGGAATACCTGTCCCATGAGTCCGTTTTGATCTGCAAGGATCAGTCGAGGCGGCACATCGTCTGGTTTCATTCCAGACTCTCCAGAGAGGAGGAGGACGAGGCGGCCATCCTCTCCGTCGGTCTCGATTTTACGGAACGCAAACAAATGGAACTGCGGCTCTCCTGGCTGGCCGATCACGACCCGCTGACGGGTCTGTTGAACCGCCGCCGTTTTCAAAACGAAGTCAAGCGGATCCTCGCCGAGGCGAACCGCTACAACCGGACCGGCGCGCTGCTCCTCTTCGACCTCGACCAGTTTAAATACGTCAACGACACCCGAGGCCATCACGCCGGCGACGCGCTGTTGAAGGGGGTGGCCGGGCAGATCTCCCGCCTCGTCCGGTCGACCGATTTTCTCTGCCGCCTGGGCGGAGACGAATTCGCCTTGGTGATCTTTGAGTCCGCGCAGCCGGGCGCCATTCAGGTTGCGGAAAAAATCATCGAATATCTCAACGAGGTCGAGGTGCCGACCCTGGATCACAAGGTCTCGGCGAGCATCGGAATTGCCCTCTTTCCGCAACATGGCAAAACGGTGCAAAAACTGCTCTCCAACGCCGACCTCGCCATGTACCAAGCCAAGGAAGAGGTGCCCGGGAGCTGGCACCTTTTTTCGGGGCAGGAGCCCATCAAGGATCGCATGCAAAAAAGGATCTATTGGAAGGACAAGATCAAAAGGGCCCTCGACAAGGATGGCTTTGTCCTGCACTATCAACCGGTGCAAAATGTGGTGACGGGGTCGGTCTATTTCCACGAGGCCCTCTTGCGCATGCGGGACGAGGGCGGCGCCCTCGTCCCGCCCGGCGCCTTTATTCCGATTGCCGAGGAATGCGGCCTGATCCATGCGATCGATCATCTGGTGTTGGATAAGGTCATCACCTGCCAGGCTGCGATGGCCCGGCGAGGCCTTGAAACGACTTTTTCCATCAACCTGTCCGGCCACGCCTTCAATGACAGGCAACTGCTCCCCTACCTGCATCAGAGCTTGAAGCGTAACGGCGCGGATCCCAAACGCCTTATTTTCGAAATCACCGAAACGGCTGCGCTTTCCGACTTGGTCTCGGCCTGCAATCTTATGGACGAAATCAAAGAAATAGGCTTCCGCTTCGCCCTGGACGATTTTGGGACCGGGTTTGCTTCTTTTAACTATATGAAGCAACTCCCCGTCGATTACGTCAAGATCAGCGAAACCTTTATCCGGGAACTCCCCTCGCATCCCGACGATCAAATTTTTGTGCGATCCTTAAGTGAAATCACGCGGGGCATGGGAAAAAAGACGGTCGCGGAGGGGGTGGAGGATCTCGGTACGCTCGCCTTGCTTCGCGAATATGCCGTCGATTTCGCCCAAGGCTTTTACCTTGGGAAACCCGGTGCCACCATTACTTAGCCCGCGAGACCCTTTCCACAGGAGAATGGACATGCTCTTTGCGATCATCGGCCGCGACGGCCCGGAAGGCCAAGCAAAGCGGAAGCTTTGCAGGGAAGAACATCTCAAGCGCATTGAAAAACTCGATGCCGAAAAAAAGCTGGTTCTCGCCGGACCCTTCGGAGACCACAGCGGCAGCCTCATCGTCTTCGAAGCCGACTCGCTTGAAGCGGCAAAGGCCGCTGCCGCGGAAGACCCTTACGTGAAAGAAGGCGTCTTTGAAAGTTATGAGGTGAGGCCGTTCAAACGGGTGTTTCCGAAATAAGTCATCAATTTTCTTCTTTGTTTTTATCCCTAAAACAGAATACCTTCATGTGTGTTCCTTCACCTTCAATATATTCTAAAAATTATCGAATCGGATGCGCATTTTCTGAAAAACAGCCTCTAAAGAAACGGCGAATTCTTGTGCTAGAGCCGACCGCAAATTCTCTGAATGCGCATCATCTTGAGTCATATCCGAACCTCAGCCACTCGATTTTAAATGTTTGATTAGATTGCCGATCCAAACTGGAGGCTATTTTTGAATTGTCCCAATAAAAAGGCGTCGTTTATCGAAAGCAGGAAGGTCGACTTATTTTCAGAAATCCATTGTCGTCCGGAATCGATTGTATTAAAAAAATGAATGTAGTGGCAAAAATGCTGAACGATGTCCTCCTGTATTAAAGCCGCCTCGGGTGTAATAAAGGACAGTACCGTTTCGGGCGGCGACAGATCGAGGATCTTATTGGGTGTGACGGTGAGACGAATCTTTTCGCCCGTGACCGGGCAGGTCGATTCGACCTTCGCCGTTTTTCCGAGCAATTGAGGAAGAAAGAGCGTATCCCATGCACACCAGGCATAGAGCGGCCGTCCTTCTATTTCAAAATGGTGATTCATTTCCGGTAAGGCCAAGCCCCAAAACCCGATGACATTGTTTTCATCATCAAAATAAACGCCCGGCCACGTCTTTAAGACCTGCGTGACAGCCTCCAAGGCCACACCCAGCTTTTCTGCCAGCCCCAACAGGGTCACGGGTTTCCCTTGAGCCAGGAGACGGTATAGGGTGATCGCCAGTGTTTGGTCATTTTTATTGAGCTTTGGGAATGACCCAACGAGGGTTGCGGCCATCGCTTTAAGGTCAGTCTCTGTCATTCTGTTTTCCAATACCTGGCTCATGGCGTCCTCCGATTTCTTTTTCAGCCGCCATCACCTCACCCAGGCAGCATCGGCCGGAAGGATTTTTGATTTCGCAGGCGCAATTTTCCGCGGCCACCTCCCGGCGAATGCGGTCGCTGAACGATGATTTGCTAGTGTCTTCCATTTCCTGCGTCATCATGGCTTGACTGATGTCGAAACAATAACAAAGCCACACGGGATCTTCGCCTTCCTTCAATCCGACACGGACATTCAGATCTTTTTTTTCAAAATATTGACCGCTTTCGGAATGAAAATAAACGGTGTCGCAATCCGATGCCTTGCAGAAATAATAGCCCGTCTCCTTTATGTCGGAACGTCTCTTTTCTTTGAGGAGATGCCGAAGGGTTTCCGAATCGACCGTCTGTCCTTTTTGACTGTTGAGCGGACAGATTCCCTTCCGGTGATCCCCCTGCTGGGACCGGGTATCGCAACAGCGATCTTGTCGTGAACCCTTGTTCATTTTAAATCCCTTTGACTGGACGCGACACAAGACCCTTGCTTCCGCTTAACGAGGGCATAGATTGTTATCCCCACAAAAAAGACCAGCGCCGGAAGCAGTACAACATCCAGATAAGCCACCACTGCGCTTAAACCCACAGCACCCAAGAGGATCACCAGTACCGGCGTGAAGCAGCAAAGGGCTGCGATGAGGGTACCGGCAAGCCCTGTTGCTAAAAGTTTATTTTGAGGAAGTTTTGCCATTGTCGATTACGCCTCTGCGTCTAATGATTCTAGAATGGGACAATCTTTACTCGGCGCACTGGGTTTTTTGCAGGCCTTTTTTAATTTGATCAGCGTCCGTTTCATTCGAAGCAGGGTCTTGATTTTACTTTCAATATCGACGAGCTTGACCTCAATTCTTTGGGTAATATCTCCGCAGGTCGCCTCTGGCTCTACTTTCAAAGAAAGGAGTTCTAAAATTTCATCAAGCGTAAAACCGAGCGCCTGTGCATGTTTAATAAAGCGTATCCGCTTGACATCCTCTTGACAGAACTGCCGATAGCCCGATGTCCGCCTGAGCGGTTTGGGGATCAGCCTCCGTCGCTCGTAATACCGGATGGTTTCAATATTGACCTGCGCTTTTTTGGCCAGCTGTCCGATCGTTAAATGATCCATTTTTCACCTCACATCGCAAATCATAAACCCTGTACTTACCTACAGAGTCAAACACTTTTTTTTCGATCGAGCTCATCGCCTCCCTTTTTTTCAGAATTTCCTTGACTCCGGACTGGGGTACGGCAGGTATCATGAGACTGAAGACGCGGTTTGAACATCGACCAAAGAAGGAGGAAAACCATGAAGCAACAAGGTAAAATAGAAATCTTCAGTGCGGGATGCCCCCTTTGCGAAGAAGCGGTTTCGCTTGTTCAGCACCTGGCGTGTCCATCCTGCGAGGTCGTGGTCTTGGACATGAACCAACGCGCTGTGACAAAAAGGGCAAAGCGGCTCGGGCTGCGTTCCCTTCCAGCGGTGGTGATTGGGGGGCAACTTGCAGATTGCTGTTTGCATGGCTTCAATGCGGAAAGCCTTAAGGCCGCTGGTCTTGGGCGAGCGAGGTAGGGTTTTCCTGCAGCATCCAATGGATAAAGTAAGATAACATCTTCACGATAAACTTGAAACCGACGAATGCGAGGGGATGTATGATGTGGTGGTTCGCTTTGGAGAGAAGATACGCTTACGGGCAAGTCAGGATTGGATGCGGAAAAATAACGGATTCTCGCCGAACCCCTTACGAACAATAGCGGCAGCCTCAGCGTCTTCGAAGCCGACGCGCTGGACGCCGCCAAGGCCGCTGCCGCCGAAGATCCTTATGTGAAAGAGGGCGTCTTCGAAAGTTATGAGGTCAGGCCTTTTAAACGGGTGTTTCCGAAGTAAAATTTCCATTTCCCGTGCTTTGATTTTCGGAAGACCTTGCCCTTGCCAAGACGGCTCAAACCCAGTTCGGGCCAAGCCCGATTGCGGAAGAAACCGGAAACGCCCCCCTTCGACACGCCCTTCGAACCCGCCGTCAAAACATAGGACCGCTTCCATAGCGTCATTCGCTCAAATGATTTCAATTCAACCTAAGCCGATTCCAGCAATGGCTCCTCTTTTAATGCGATTCGCTTCAATCTCAATGGTAGAAATATCGATTTGCAGAAGAATAGAAAAGCGAGGAGGGGACGGATCGAATAAAGGCTTGTGATATGGCCTAGGGCGCCAAGCCATAGGCGGGCCAGCCGTCGAATTCCGGGTTGGAGGCATCGGTTAAGTTGCTCAGATAGCCCCCTCCGTTCGGATCGACCAGCCAGATGTCGAAATCGCCGTCTTTATCGGAGCCCACGGCGATCACGGGCTCCATGGGCGACCAGGCGGGGATGGACTCGCTGGTGATGGCGCCGTCGGCGTCCGTGAGTTTTGTCACCGTTCCTGTGACGACATCCACCTTGTAAAGCTCGGAATAGGCCTCTCCACGGGCCTGTCTCATCAACGCGATTTCGCCGCCGTCGCTGCTCCAAGACGGGGCCCTATCGTCATTTCGTGGCACGGCAATAGAAGTGCAGGTCAGATGCGTTATCCAGTTGCCGGCGGCATCGATGAGATAAATAATCCTTCCACTGCCGCAATCGTCCGGACTCGTATTGTTGCTGGTCGCGCTGACGGACAAGGCGATCGTCGATCCATCGGGAGACCAGGCGGGCTGGCTGTTATATCCGGAATTCATGGGGTCGGGCACAGTGGTGAGTTGGGTTTCGAGGCCCGTTGCCACGTCGATCTTGAAGACTTGATAGGAGGCCGTGGAGGAGAGGCCGACATCCCGCGAATAGGCGATGGCCGTGCCATCCGGCGACCAGGAGGGGAAGATCCCCACAACGCCAATGCCTCCGCCATCCAACAGCGGCGTCACCGCCCCCCTTTCGAGATCGAGCAGCATGATCGGCGGGTTGCGGGCGGGGCTGGCCGGATCCCAGGAGACAAAGGCCAGGCGGCGGCCGTCCGGGGAGGGGGCCAGGTTCATGAGGGTGTCGTTTGGGGGGTTGTCGTAGAGCGCGGTGGGATTGGCGCCGTCGGTGTCCATCCGGTAGATTTTATCGACTCCGCCCCGGGTGGAGACATAGTAGATCTTTAAAGCGGGCACGCTGCCGATGACCGCGCCTTCCTCTTCACCCAGCTTTCCCCGAAAGACGACGATGTAGCGGTTTTGGGCGATGTTGTCCGGGGGCGGGCTAAAGGGGATTACGGGCGTTTGTTCGTCCGGGAGCAGCGGGCCGGGAAGGTTATAAGTGGCAAGAAGGTTTCGGGTGCCATTTGTGTCGTCATAATAGATGGCGATGCTGCCGATGGGGTTTCCCGTTGCGGGGTCCGTGTAGGCATCCATGATTTCCGTGTTCACGTTTTCAACGCGAATCCCTCCCGGTTCTCGAATCACCTTCAAGCGGCCCCGGAAGAAATAATCCAATAAACCGGCGGAGTAGCCGACGGCGCGTTTGACAAGAATCTTCTGGCTTTCGGAGAAGGTAAAACGGTTTTGCGAAAAGACAGGATCCTCATTTGGATACCGCTCTACGAGATCGATGTCGAACATCGATTCGCTAAGCACCCTTGGGTTTACGACCGTTTCCCCCGTAATGGGATCGACGAAGCTGTGAGGGAAAAATTTCATCTGCCCCAATATGCTTATACCATCTCCTAGGCTTTGAACCGCCACCAATTCATCGACGCCAAGGCTCCGAATAATGGTTGGTTGCGCATGATTTGCACCAGAACAAATATCTTTCCCCATGCCGCTGCACACAATGGGCTCCCGTTCAGGGAAAAAATTAAAATGGGTTACCTCGGACATGCCTCTGCCATCCATCGCATCCCAATAGGAAATATAGTTTGAGAAGTTGACCGTTGGATATCCGGTGTAAACAGGTTGGTCCTTATTTTTTTTCGTGTCCTCTTCGTATCGACTATGGGTAGGCGGTATCGGAAAGTGGTCTTCGTTTTTAACATGCTGCGGCTGGGCCATGTCTTGAATTAAATGGATGACCTGGCCTAAAGCCCTGAAGGTGTTTGCAAAATTAAACGATCGTACATCCTCATTAAAATGTGTCAAGGCCGTATAAAAATAATTACGTGCATCGGGGATAGACCAAGTTTGGGTAATAGTACCTATCCCTAGTGTGCGCAATTCCAAGGCCCAGTTGATTGCATCCTCACCAAGTAAGAGCCCGCCAAGTGAGAGCCCGTTTCCGGTTGTGGGGTCATAGAAATGGTTCAGAAAGCGAATTTTGTCATCCTCTCGAACGCTGCCTTCAATAACCCACTCAGCGGGTGTCCTCCCGTTGATATTCTGATCGGCCCTCAATCCTATAGTCGGGAGGTAATTTGAAAGGATGGATTGTTTATATGCCTCTTCAGACATATCTCCATGTATTCGGATTGAATAGCCATAAAGCTTTGAAGGCAAAAGGAGGGTGAGGAATAAACAAAGTTGTAACAATCTCATGGACATGGCGGTTGATCCTCTAAAAGCACCTCATGGTATTTCTGAGGTATGCGCTTAATTCTGTTACGCAAATTTCCTGTTGGGCCATTCGAAGGCAGTTTCATGCACTCCTGATAAATCATTCGGACAAAATTTTTAATCTTGAGCCAATCTTCTTCCCTCCCTCTAAATATCAGTTCATGCCAATCGACGCCGGACTGAGTTCTGGAAATCCTGTCGGCCCACTCCTCTAGGGTTAAGACCTTACTCCCTCGAGAAGGATGCCGGGTTGGATCCTCTCGCTGCTTTTCCATTTCCAACCCGATCTTAAATGAACGCAAACGTATATCCTTGCCATGCCAATAGGCCTCCCTGATTTTGGCATCTGAGGGATTAAAGTTAGTCAGCTCATTTGGCCCGATGTCATTAAGCAAGGTCTTTGGGAGATACCCCGGTTTAAAAATAACGAGCTCCGGGTCTGAATCCGTCAGGCGGTAAAACCACGGACGCCACCTTGGCCCCCAGCCTTCAATCCCATAAACACCCTCTTCGTCTGTTTCCGTTTCGATGACTTCAAACCATTCCGTGCCCCCTTGATCTATCGGACGCGCCAAAAGCCAAAGCGCCACCACCGCGACCCCCGCTATCGGCTCTCCTGTTTCGTCATCGATAACCCGTCCCACGATCGGTTCCGCCTCATAGCGCCAGGGCAATAGCCCTAAAATTGGGAAACAGCAATGAAAGCTAACAAGAACCAGCCCTAAGCAAATTCCGGCAATCAGTGTTCGTCTCAGATGGCCCTTCCGATTTATACCGCGATCACTGCTAGGCTTTAACATTTAAAAAGACTCGATTCTCCAAAGCCCCTGCGCATCCCGATTGAATTCAATAATATAGAGCCGCGCTTGCCCGTTTTGAAAGCGCGTCATGACATATTCGGCAACATTTTCAGAAATATCTATCAGTTCAATGGCGGGCAGGCTTGCAATGATTTGGGGAAGATCCACCCCCAAAGTCTCAAAAACACGGCGATATTTCAAGCCTGCATCGGGAGCAAATAAGGCCATTGCCCCATCGATATCCCCAACAGTCAGGGCGGTCTTCATATCGGCCCACTTCCCCTTTAGCATCGTATCCAATTGAATCACGTTCAACACGGTGATTGCGATCGTATCGGAATGAATGGTGCCTTGCTCGTCTGTGACCTCGGCGGTGATGAGATAGATCCCTTCAATCGTAAAATCGGCCTGATATTCCGATGCGCCGATCGCCGTGATATTCGCGGCCCCCGGGCCGCTGTAGCTGAGGCTGGAGGTGGTGAAGGGGAAGGTGCTTTCGATTTTTAAAGTCGTTTGCAGGGGCGCGACCCCCGCTTCGCTATCGGCGCTTAGGGTCATAGAATCGCTGGGCGGGGCGGATTGCACGTTGACCGATTCCGTGATGCCGTCCCCTGAAATACTGGTCGCCGTCACCGATAGGGTATTGGCTCCCGCCGCCAAGGGCACATTGTTGGCGACGAACTGATTGCCGTCGATGCTCGCTAAGATTCCGTTGACCACCACGCCCGTTTCTTCTCCCGTGCTATTGCTAAAGGTCCCTTGAACCAGGACTTCCCGGGCCGCGATGATTTCGCCTTCGAAGGGAGAGGTAATGCTGAGGCTGAGGGCGCTCTGCGTCGTGAAGGTGTTATCGGAGGATGAAGCGGCGTTGCCGAAGCTGTTGGCGGAGGTGATCCTAAAATGATAAGTGCTGTAGGGGGTCAGACCGTTTAATACGAGGCTGTGGTCTGTCACGCTAGCGGACGATGAAGCGACAGCGCCATAGGCCGTGCTGGGGCCATAGTCCACCCGGCTGTCGGCGAGCTGATCCGTGCTCCAGTGAATCGTCGCGCTGTTCGTCGTGATATTGGCAACGACGATGTTGCTGATAATGGGCACATCGAGATTCAATGCGATATCTTGCGTGAGGGTTTGACCGGCGACGATGGTCCCGGCAAACGGATAGGATCGATAGCCAAAGGCGAATGCTGTGGCTGTAAAATTCCCCTGTGGGAGAAACGGAAAGGTATATTGCCCATTCGAATTTGCATAAGCTGTGTTTGTCGATCCAGAGGCGTCGGTTAGGGTGACCCCGGCACTCACAAGAAGGCCTGTTTCGGCATCCGTGGTCATACCTGTTAAGGCACCGAGGGTGACGAGGGAAACGGAGATGTTCTGGGTTTCGCTTTGTCCAAAGGAATCCGTCGCCGTGACGCCGATCGGGTTTAACCCTTCAGTCAGTGGCATAGAGGTCGACCAGGTGTTGCCGCTGAGGGGCACGGGGGCGCCGTTGACCATGACCGCAGCATTGTTGCTGACCGTCCCCGTCACGGTAATCGGTGACGCATTGAAGACCTCTCCCTCTAAAGGCGAGTCAATGGAGAGGATGAGCGGCGGCTTGGGGACGAGCGCCCGATCGAGGGTCAAGGTCTGCCCGATGGCCAGGGTGGCGTTTATTTCATCGGCGACATATCCGGCCTTTGAAAACGAGACCGTGATTTCACCGCCCGTGACATCGACCGTGTAGAGACCGTTTGCGTCCGTCGTCGTATCGATCGGACCGAGCGGACCGAAGACCGTGACATTGACGTCCGGAACCGGAAGGCCCGTCGCCGCGTCGCTCACGGTGCCGGTCACCGTTTCTTTGGTCAGAAGAGTCACATTTATCGTTGCCGTTGCTGTTTGTCCGTAGGCATCTGTCCCAATTGCCGTAATGAGATTCGGTCCCTCGGCTAAGGCCACGCCGTTGGCGTTAAACTCACCCTGGCCGGTAAAGCTGTTCTCGGTGACCACAATCGCCTGCCCTTGCACGGTCACGCTTCCGTTGGGATCGCTGATCGTGCCTCGTACGGATATAGGGGTGCCGTTGAGTACCGAGCCCTCGCCCGGATTTACGATCGTCACGATGAGCGGCGGCGGTATCACATAAGTGATATGCAGGGTTCGCTTGCTCAGCCGTCCATCCAGGGTGTCGGCGATGACTTCAATAATATTTTCACCCTCGACCAAGGAAAGACCTGTTTGGAAGGCGCCATCGGCCGCAGGCGTTAATGCCACTCCGTCGACACTTAGGCCTTGTATCGATTGGAGCACCTGGCCCTGAAGCGATATCGTTTGGCTGAGTGTCGTGGTCCCATTGGCCGGCGCGGCGATCTGGATTTCGGGCAGGCCCGAATAGGGCGATAGGGATTCGATGCGAATGGATGTCGAGGGGGAGACCGCATCGCTGGTGATCACCTCATTGACGCCGTCGCTATTTAAATCGATCACGCCGAGGATGTTTCCGCCGTTCCGGGTGATATCGGCCACATTTTCACCCGAGCTGCCGCCAAAATAAAGGTTGATGCCCCTTCCGACGATCAGGTCGTCGAAACCGTCGGGATTGACGCGCCCGATCGGAAAAACGCCCCGCGTTCCAAAGGGCGAAGCGCCGAGCATCAGGTCCTGTGCGGCATCGATTGTAGGACCGCCATAAAACAGATGAACCCCGGATGCCGAGCGGACCGCGATATCGGCAAAACCGTCGCCGTTGATATCGCCGGCGGAGGCGATCTCTTGACCAAAGGAATCGTTTTCAATCCCCGTTTCAAATGTCGCGGACAACTGAACGGAGGGTCCTCCGGTAAAGAGATAGGCCTTGCCGATATTCACACCCTGAAACCCGCTGGACGCCGGCGCGCCGACAAGGACATCATCAAATCCATCGCCGTTGACGTCGCCCGCGGCCGAAACGGCGTAGCCGGCAAAGCCCCATGGATTCGGACCGATCCACTCACTGCCGGTCAGCGACGACAGATCGGGGCCGCCCATGATAAAAATGATCTTGCCATAACGGCATTCCAGCACATCGGGCGCGCCGACGACGGCATCCCAATAGCCGTCCCCGTTGATATCGCCCACAGCGGCGATGGCATGGCCCACCGCCCCCGCTGAAAGGCCGCCCAGGCAAATGGCCTGAGGCGATCCGGTGATCGCAAACGCGGGGCCCGTATCGAATTGAGATCCACCGGCATAGATATAGGCCTTGCCGACGCCGACGTTCTCGGCATCCTTCCCCTTGAGGCTATACGAGGGATCGCCGACAAGCAGTTCGTCGAAGCCGTCCCGATTCAGGTCCGTCATGGCCAGGCTGAAGCCGAACGAGGCGCCGCGGTTTCTTTCACCAAAGAGCGTGTAGTTGGGGGTGTTCGACAGATTGCCCCCCAAAAAGATTTCGACCTGGTTGGCATTGAAATGACCGAAGGCCAGATCGGTCTGTCCGTCGCCATTGAGGTCTCCCTTAGCCGTGACTTGAACATCCGACACCGCGTAAGTTCTTAAAATCGAGGGTGGGCTAAGCAGCTCTCGCGTCTCAATGGAGGGTTCGCTTTCGTTGCCGGCGCTGTCGACGGCCGTTAGGATGTAATGGTAGATCGGGCCCGCTTGCACCGTCGCATCGTCATAAATATTCGAGGTCAAACCGCTGCTTAACAAGGCATAGCCCGAGGCCCCCGTTCGCCGGTATATATTGTAGGACGCGAGATCCGCCTCCGGCGGCGCGCGCCAAGTCAAGCGGATATGGTCTTCGCCCGGGCTGGAGTGGAGATTGGAGGGGCTGAGGGCGGAACCTGCTCCGTCGTCATATTAAGGCTTGCCGTATTGCTGGCGCCGGTGTAGCGATTGCGATCGAAATCCGAATATTTAATCGCTTTGGGGGCGATCGAATAACTCCCTCCGGTGGCGGCGTCCGCAAGGATTTTTACGGCCATCTCGGAACCGGGCGGGATGTTATCCCATTCCAAAATGATGGTCTTTTTACGTGTATCCACCTCGCTTTTTACGGGAGCGACGATGGGATCCGTTTCGGTTGGCGGAAGCGACGAGAGGGCGATCGTTAATCCGCTGTCGTAGCTGAAGGTGGCGGAATAACTTTTGAGACTGAAGGATTGATCGTTCACCGCCGAAAAGACGATCTCCTGTGGACCGCTTCCCAAAGGGGCATTGATTGTGGCAGGTGTTAAGGTGGCGTTTTCGACCGTTCCCGCAAGCGCATGTCCGGAGAAGGCCGGAATAAGAAGACACGCCAAGGCCCACAAGCGAAACCTCCAATGCGCGCGCCTTCTATTCATGGTCAATACACACCCTTTAGGCCCATAGGGAGAGGGAAGCGATACCGATTATAAATTGAGGACCTGTGGCTCCTAACATAGTTGGCCTCGAATGTCAAAATAAATGTTTACAACTGTCCAGCCAAAATAGAAATGTCCGGTTTTAGGGGATGGCCGCGGACGCCTCTTTTTTCTTCCGCGACACGAAGGTCTTTCTCCACGGATGATCCGGCGAAGGTGGGCCTCGGCGCTTCTTGAGCGGGGCTTTGGGTGTTTCGTGGGCCAAGACCTGCCGTGTGGTGATCACGTGATACCTAAGCCTAAGCCCTTGATGCGTGATCCGCATCGTCCCATTCAGCCGCTCTTCGACCGTCACCCGGGCGGTCCGCACGTTGTCTTGAATCTGATAGAGCGTCCTATGCGCCACGGTAAAGTCCTTGCGCAAGACCCGCTCCGTCTTAATGCACAGAGCCCGATTCAGATCCAATCCTTGAGGAAGCGGCCGGTGCAGATCGGCGGCCTGGGCGGGTTGAAGGCTAAACCGCCGGTTGTAGATCGGCAGATCGCCCGCTAAAAACCGCTTGGCCTCTTTCATCGTCGTGATCTCCGCCAAGCGCATCTCCTTGATCACCCGATCCTGAAACGTGCCAAACAGCCGTTCGATCCGTCCCTTGGCCTGCGGGGAATGCGCATGGATCATCTCGACCCCCAGCTCCAAAGAGCCCGTTCAAACTGGCTCTGCGGCTCCTGCCCTTCCAACTGCTCCTCGATTGTCGGCTCCCCCGGCGACTTGTAGGTCGTATGTTTATCGGCGTAGACCGCGAGGGGCAGACCGGATTGGCGGATAAACGCCTAAAGCGCGCCGATCCGAATCTCACGATGATTCGGTACCGGCACAGTCACCGTCATATCTGGAAGACGCTTTTGCATGACAACATGGCTGCCGCGTTGACGTCCTTCGGAAAATCCATGTTGCATTAGGATGTCACACACTTGATTTCTGGAAAAGGTGGGGAGCTTAGGCAACGGCAATTTCCACGCGTGTTACATAAACCTCTTCGTGTAGGCGTTCCTTTATTTCTTCAGGCGAGGCCGTTTCGAAAAACAACTCAAGCGCCTCCCGAAGATTTTCACGGACTTCTTCTATTGAGCTTCCTTGACTCGCAATATCGAGTTCGGGACAAAGCGAAACATATCCGTCCCCTTCTCGTTCGATAATGGCTGTCAGTGGCTTCTTCATAATATCCACTCCTCATTCGAACCGCCCGACAAAACGAAGGCTGTATTTACAAGTCGTATCGGATTCATCCTAAAAACACAATTCCAAGATAGACCATTCCCAACAAAAACAGCAGCCTCGTTGTTTTTGAAGCCGACTCACTGGAAGACGCAAAGGCCTTCGCCGCCGAAGATCCTTATGTGAAAGAAGGGATATTTGAGAGATAGGAAGTGAGGCCGTTCAAACAGTTGTTTCCAAGAGCCCATTTCACCCCTCTTTAAGAATCATAAGTTCCAGTAAAGATAGGGGAAAGAACACTGATTTCCTTCCCTTTTTTCTATATCATCCTTTTAATTGTCTTAGGACAAATTAAACCCTTCTTTCTTTGCTTCGGCTTCGCCCTGTGTTCGCAGAAAATCTGCCAAACGGTTCAGCGCATCGGCAGTAAATAAATCTCCGTATCTATATCCCCTTAAATTAACAGATCTATAGCCGGGCACCGTGAATAACTCGTGATGGAGAATCGATTCAATTACATAGCCCTTGGGGGTCGCTGCTCGCTCTATTCCTAATTCAGTATGGATTTTGACACCGCTTTTATACTTTGCCGATTTAATCCATTTGACTGCATTGGTCTTCATAATAAGTAACGGGCCATCGCTACCCATTTGAGTATGAGGGAGATCAAGGCCTGGAATGTTATGGCATTCTATACAAGACATCTTTTTTAGTATTTCCTTAGTTGAATCATCAGGTAGAGTAACAGGATATCGATTCATTTTTTCTTGAAAACTAGCCTCTCCTGAAGCGAAAATTGAAAGTGAAATAATCAGTTTTTTACCAAAATAATGTTCCCAATCTTGAAGGACCGTTACCTTGGAATAATCACCTGGAGTATTTAATGTCTGCAATAAGGCAACGACAGCAACGATTTCAAAATCATTTAAAAATATGGGGCTCTTATTTATGATCGGCATTGCACTTACAGTGTCATTGGTTCCCTTGACCATGACCTTTTACTACATAACAGTTGGGGCAATATATAGACTCAATTAGATATTCGCCTCCTGTTTCAGCATGGGGGAAAATCCCACTATTACGTTCACTTTTTGAAGAAAATAACTTAGTAAACATTCGATATCGTTCTTCTTGAATTCGAAGGTGAGACCGCTTCTCTATCGGAACAGCGTAATTAATACAAACGCATTAACTGATGTTACATAATTTTCTTATTTTCCTGGAGGACCATGAGCGTGCTGTTTTCTCGACTGCGGCCCAAATGGAATCCAGATTCTCAAACCATCGGTTTGTGGTCGCTTC
>Ga0326597_10000712_pt1 | contig 57527 bp, 54 predicted proteins | sample RVTome_12_FD_203789 | JGI IMG/M metagenome (GOLD analysis project Ga0326597, IMG submission 203789) | Soil microbial communities from uranium-contaminated site in the Upper Colorado River Basin, Wyoming, United States - RVT100D185 | ecosystem: Environmental > Terrestrial > Soil > Contaminated >...
CCCTCAACGCCGGCTCCTTCTACGACTGGCTGGGGCGGCCGGTGCCCGCGGTGACCAAGCGGGGCGCGCTGTACGACGTCCACCGGGACGAGGACGCGGACGAGGTGGCCGCCCTGCGCCGATCGAGTCGCCGGCGCCCGCCGGGGGACACGGAGACTCGCTGGGGCGGGTGGTCGCGCTTACGATCCGGGACGGCCTGCAGATCCACTGGCAAGAGCTGCGCGCGATCGAGGTCGGCGTCGGGGAGGTGGCGGAGGAGTTCGACGGTGAGGACCCGCTCAAGCCGGAGGTCCGGGCGCTGCTGGACGGCTGCCTGGCGAGCTGCAGCGGGCTACGTGACCAGATGGCGGACTTCGTCGAGATCGAACTGCCGGAGCCGACAGAGGACGACGTCGAGCAGGTACGCCAGCTGTTGGACAGACTCGTCGAAGCCGAGCGACGCACCTAGGGAGATCCGCGACGGCATACGGCGCTTCTCCATCGAGGTCGAGCTGCCGGAACCGGAACCTGAGGACATCGAACTCGTCGAGAAGCTCGTCCGGAGGGCCGGCGAGAGCTAGGCGCACGCCGGTTCCCCAATCCGCGCGAAGGCGTTCCGGCGTCGCACTGTGGTTCCGGCACCACCGACTCGACTGGCGCAGTTTGTTTCGTACGGAGCGCGCTCTCGATAGGCGGTTGCATCGAACGGGAGGATCGCGTGATACTCACCCACCTGATCGCTCCAAGTTCCACGGCGTTCGGGACATCCTCGGGCCGGGACAGGCATGATGACAGCGAGGGTTCTTCACGCATGACAGAACCCGCCGAAATCGCATCCGCCCAAGCGCCGCCGACGCCCCAGCTGATCCAGGGCGGCATGGCGGTCGGTGTTTCGAGCTGGCGGCTGGCCCGGGCCGTCGCGATGGCGGGCGAGAAGCTCGGCCGGCCCGTACTAGGAGTCGTTTCGGGCACCGGGCTTTCCGACGTGATGATCCACCGCCTCCAGCAGGGAGATCCCGATACCCTCCGCACGCTCACAGACTACGACGAAGGACTGGCCAGCGAGCTCCGCGCGATCTATGGATCGAGCGTGCCGGGACTGAGCGGAGGCGGCCGTCGGTTCGCACCCAAGCCCGAGGTGCTTGTCACTGGGACCAGGGCGATGAAGGCCCACCTGACGCGTCTCGCCGTCGCTGCTGCCTTTGTCGAGGTCAGCCTGGCGAAGAGCGGCCACAGCGGTCCCGTGGGTATGAACATCCTCGAGAAGCTGCAACTGATGCACCTGCCGACGATCCTCGGCGCCATGCTGGCCGGTGTGGACTATGTGCTCGTGGGCGCCGGCATCCCCAATCAAATCCCCGCGGTGCTCCAGAGCTACGCGGTGCACCAGACGGCCTCCTACAAACTGGATGTTGCGGGCACGAACGAAAAGCACCTGATGACCCTCGATCCGCGCCCCTTCATCTCGGCGGGCAGGGAGCTCAAGAAGCCCCGCTTCTTCGCGATCATCTCTCATCACGCGCTCGCCATGCGCCTCGCGAGCACCGTGGAAGTTGACGGATTCATCATCGAAGGCCCGACAGCCGGCGGTCATAATGCGCCCGCGCGCGGGAAAGACGTCGACGAGGCGGGGCAGCCCGTTTATGGCGAGCGGGATCAGCCCGACCTGGCCAGGATGCGAAGCCTCCGCAAGCCGTTCTGGCTCGCCGGCTCTTACGCGTGCAGGCTCCCGGAAGCCAGGGCGCTCGGGGCGGAAGGCATCCAGGTCGGGTCTGCCTTCGCCCTCTGCGAGGAGTCAGGGATGGATGCCCGCGTGAAACGCGAGTTGCGCGGCCAGATAGCCGCCGGCGCCCTCCAGGTGACGACCAGCGCGATTGCCTCTCCTACCGGATTCCCTTTCCAGGTCGTGCAGCTCGCGGGAACGCTCTCGGATGCGGCCGTCTACCGGTCGAGGAAGCGCATCTGCAATATCGGCCATCTCGTGGAGGCCTACATGACGCCCGGGGGAAGCGGAACCCGTATCGGATTTCGCTGCCCGGGGGGCCCCGTGGGCGCCTACCTTCGAAGAGGCGGGCGCCAGGAGAAAACCGCTGGCGCGGTCTGCCTCTGCAACGGCCTTGCTTCGGCCGCCGGCTTCGGGCGGGTCACCCGCAATGGCCGCGAGCCGATGATCGTGACATTCGGCAAGAACGTCGACTTCTACAATCAGATAAACACGGCCCCCGACGGCAGCTATCGCGCCGAGGACGTCGTGCGATCCGTGTACCGGTAACTAGGCCGGAGCCTGCCCGGCGAAGGCGCGCCGGGGCTCAAACACCGGGGAACGGGGACGATTGTGCTCTCTGTAGTGTAGGCTCGTGAACGGTGGGTGGTTGACCCTACTATTGTGTGGTCTCGTGCCATTTGATGGACATGTCGCCACCCGCCGCTCTCGCTAGGGCTTGACCTAATAGGAGCCTGGTTAACTGACCCGAGAGAGCCCCGTCAGCCCTAGCAACGGCCAGGTCGTTAGTTGCTAGGAGGCGCGATGATTAGCATCGGAGTTGATGCGCACAAGCGGGTGCACGCCGCGGTCGCCGTCGATGATGCAGGACGAGAGCTCGGGCAGTGGCGCGGGCCCAACAGCAAGAGCGGTTGGCTTCGCCTTGCCGCATGGTCTGATGACTTTGGACCCACACGTCGGTGGGGCATCGAAGGCGCCTGGAGTTACGGGCGTGGGCTGGCGCAACATCTCGTCTCCACCAGCGAAACGGTCTACGAGATCAATAGCCGTTGGACCGCGTTCGGGAGACGACGCGGCAAGAAACCGGATAAGTCTGACCGTCTGGATGCCCGCGCCGTGGCGCTGTTCGTGCGCCAGGAAGCACCGGCGCTGCCCGTCGTTCACGCCGATGACGAGACGGCGGTGCTGGATCTGCTCTGCAGCGAGCGTGAGGGATTGCTCGTAGATGCTGGGCGGCTGCGGAACCAGCTTCATGCTCTGCTGATGCAGGTCGACCCGGAATACCAGTCACGACTTCCGCGGCTCGATTCCGTCGCCGGCCTCAAGGCGATGACCAGCTATCCGCTGCCGAGAGCCGACGGCTTGCCGCGCCGCCGCGCCGCGAGCGTTCGCCGGTTGGCTGTACGCCTCACCATCGTCCTGATCCAAGCGGACGATCTTGCCGAGCAGGTCGAGGGACTCGCTGCCGGGCGCTTCACGCCACTGACACAGCTCTGCGGCGTCAGCCTCCTCACCGCGGGCACGCTTGCAGGGATCTTGGGACCAGGGAGACGGTTCAACAACGATGCGCAACTCGCAGCCTATGCTGGAGCCGCACCGCTAGAAGCTTCATCCGCCGGCGCCGTACGGCATCGCCTGAATCGGGGAGGTAATCGGCGACTGAACGCTGTGCTGTATCGCATTGTATTGACGCAGGCACACCACTCTGAGGAAGCCAGAGCGTATCTCGATCGCCGCGTCAGTGAAGGCAAGACGCGACGCGAGGCTCGGCGCGCGCTGAAGCGGTACATCGCCCGCGCGATCTGGAGGCTGTGGCAACAGTGCGAACTGCCGCAGTTAGCGTCCGCCGCTCCGTGCACGGCCGCATGAAACCTCAACAGAAAACGGACCACAGCGAAACCCGCCGCGGCCCGTCTCCAGTAGAGTCCCAGGACGTGGTGTAAGTAATCGGTCAACTGGATAGCAGAAGGCCACAGCATCACGCTGTGGCGCGACAGCGTCATCCTCGTGTAGTTATTCAAGGCTTCAGCGAGGAGGATCTCTGTGACCACCCCTACGATGGACGTTCTCGACGTCATCCGTAAGCGCGCCGTGGACCAAGATTTGGACTTCCTGCGAGAAACGCTCGCGGTCGTTCTACCCGCCGATCGCCGCCGACGTTTCGGCGGATGGAGGCGTGTCGGTGGGGACCGGCGTCGCCGGCAGCGGTGTGCCCGTTGGTTCAATGAGCTGGTCCGCCGCGAGGTCGAACACGTACGCGGCACCATTCTCCGCCACGAGGTGCACCTGCATACCCTCGACGCTCACGATCCGGAGCGGGCCTGCCTTCTCCGTCGTTTCGTATATCCGACCTGCAACGATCTTGCCTTCACGCGACCACTCTTCCACGAAAATCAACCCTTGGCCGCGATCGCTCTTCCACCAGCCGGCGTACACTCTGAGGACGCCATTCTCCAGGTTGTCCTTCCAGACATTTTCGAACATCATGCCGTTTCGGGGTTGCGGAAGAGGAATGATCGTCGGCGTGATCCGCGCCCGAGTCTCGACAGGCCGGGGTGTGCCCAGCGGATTGGAGGACGTTGCGCGGGGCGCCAGTTGCCCTTCGGCCGCCTCCGTCGCCTCCTGATCCACGAGCGCCCGCTTCTCCGCCGGCAGGAAGTCGCGGTCGTCGACCGGTGTTCCGCTCAATGCAGTACGAGCATAGAAAGCGCCGAGGATACCGAAGACCCCGACCAGGAAAAGGACACCAACACGTCGTCGATTCATTGGAGGGCCCTCTATTCGCAGGTCATTCGTCCCGGCGAATGTCCGTCGACCAGTCGAGCGTATTCTGCCAAGTAGAGGCACGACCATGGGATGCTACTACGAGCAGGCAAGGACGTTCGCGTGCTGAAGCCGATGGGTCCGGTCTACTACTGACCGACTGGCACAGCTGTGTCGACAGCAACGGAGGACGCACTCGGTTCCGGCGTGGCGGGTGGGGGCGTACCTGTTGGTTCAATGAGTTGGTTCGTTTCCAGGTCGAAGACATAGGCCTCACCGTTTTCGGTGAGAAGCTCCACGCGCGCACCTTCGACGCTAACCACCTCCAATGGCCCTGCCTTGGCGCTTGTCTCATACCTATTCGTCGAGATGGGGGTCCGATCCCTGTTCAGTCGCTCAACATACACAAGTCCCTGAGTGTGGTCATATCGCCGGCTTCCGGCATAGACCACGACGGCCTGATCCCCAATGTAACCTAACCAGCGATTCACGAAGAGCATTGACGTCCTCGGCTCGGGCTTGTCAATGATACCCGGCGTGATGGGCGGGAGCGTCTCAACGGGACGCGGGACACCAAGTGGGTTGGAACTGGTTGCCGGAGGTCGCTGGAGGGCCTCCGCTCGCTCGGTCTCCTGCATGTCGAGGATGGCTTCTTTTTCCGGAGGCAGGAAGGTCCTATCCAGGTCGCCAACGGGGCCGCTGTCATCGGCCGGGGTGCCTCCCAGCGTCACTCGGGCGAACAAGAGGCCCGTGGCCATCAATGCGATCACCGGGAAAGCGATTAGCACATGTCGTCTGCGCATTTTCGGCCTCTCACCACGTGACGTCGGTCGACCAGTCGAGTGTATTCTGCCACGTAGCGGCACGATCATAGGATGCTACTACGAGCAGGCAAGGACGTTCAGGTGCTGAAGCCGATGGGTCAGGTCTACTGTTGACCTACTGGCACAGCTGTGTCGACAGCAACGGAGGACGCACTCGGTTCCGGTGTCGCGGGCAGGGGCGTACCTGCTGGCTCGATCAGTTCATCCGTCTCCAGGTCGAAGACATACGCGTCGCCGTTCTCCGCCTCAAGGTTGACTCGCATACCCTCGACGCTCATGATCCGGAGCGGGCCTGCCCTCTCCGTCGTTTCGTATATCCGACCTGCAACGATCTTGCCTTCACGCGACGACTCCTGGAGGAGCACAAGTCCTTGGGCACGGTCACGCGTCCACGACCCGGCGTACACCGCGAGCACACCATTCTCGACATTCTCGACCCAGACATTTTCGAACATCATGCCGTTTCTGGACTGCGGAAGAGGAATGATCGTCGGCGTGATCCGCGCCCGAGTCTCGACAGGCCGGGGTATGCCCAGCGGATTGGAGGACGTTGCGCGGGGCGCCAGTTGCCCTTCGGCCGCCTCCGTCGCCTCCTGATCCACGAGCGCGCGCTTCTCCGCCGGCAGGAAGTCGCGGTCGTCGACGGGCAACCCGCCGATCGCCGTACCGGCGACGAGGGCGCCGGTGAGGGCGATCAAGCCGATCGTGCAAAGCAGGGCCAGTTGCCATCGACGCACGGTACTTACCCTCCTTGACGCCTCATATGCCTACTCCCACGTGATGTCGGTCGACCAGTCGAGCGTATTCTGCCACGCCCGGTCATCGGACCGAAGCCAGAAGTAGAGCTGCGACCACCCCTGCGCGGGCGTGTTGTCCTCGTCCGGATGACAACCGACAGTCTGGCAGGCGCCCAATTGGGTCATTGCGCCCTTGATTACCATGCGTCCGCCATGGTGCAGATAGCCGTACAGGCTGAGCTGCTGCCACTGCTTCGCGTTCGCGCCGTCGTTGAGGTAGATCTCGGGCAGAGGAAACGCGGAAGGTTGACCGTAGGACACGTACCAGACATCCTCCTGCGTCCAGTCATCATTGCAGGGGCCGTTGTCCGATGCGTTGGTCCCCTCCGTCCAGCAACCGGAGGCCGTGCCGTAATTGTAATACAACCGCCTGCCCACGTAGTCGTCGTATCCGTCGACCCACGCGCGGGTGCGCGCTGGGGTGTTGAAGTCCATCTCAATGTCGATCCCGGCATTCACTGACGTGATCGCCGCAGCGATCTCGCTGCCTTGTACGTCACTCCACGCGTCCTTGACCATTGCCGCCCACTGGGATCCTTGCTGGTAGTAGTCGCTGTCCGATAGGCCGCTCGATCCTTGATCGTTGCTCGTCCCGATGGCGATGGTCACAGGCCCAATCTGGAAGAGCACGGTTTGGGACGAATCGTAATAGCCGGCGGCGAACTGCACAGCCAGATTCCGGATCTGCGCCAACGTGACGAAGGTAGGCGGATCGTCAAACAGATTGGTCCCGTACGCACCGCCGCTCACCCACGGCTGGCCGAAATCCAGGACGATGATCCCCTTTTCGCCGTTCTGTGCCGCATCCCAGCCAAGGTTGTACATGGCGCCCGAACTGGTCGAGCTGATGTAGTGCGACGTTGTCGCAGGAGGCGGAGCCTGAGGATTACCGCTAGGCGGGTTGGGCGGGCCGGTGCCACCGCTGCACTGGATGTTCTCACCGCAGGGGACTGTCTCCTTGCACTTGTCGGCCGGCCCGACGGCCACAGTGAAGACCAACAGGCCCACCGTGATCGCGGGCAGCCATTCCCGTCTTGGGATCCGCATCCTGCACCCCGCTGTCGTCGGCATACGTCGTGGGGAGGCCGTGCTCGTCTGGCAGACCCTCTGTCGTGCAGGCAGATACTACGTGAACTGTTCGCGTCAAGGCTCGCACCGTATAGAACGTGGCTCGCTGCGAGGTGGAGGTTCCTTGCAGGGGGCGCGAATGCGCGGCGCGCGTCGCCGCGCATCAGGAGGAGTGGGGGGTGTCCGATGCTGAAGGGGTAGGACCGGGTCGAGTCGGGGGTCCGCGGGGTGCGGACTGGTGCGCTGGCCGGCTGGTGGTCCGGCTTAACGCTGGGGTTGCAGGCCCCGACTCGACCCGGAGGCGCCATCCGCACGGCCGGTCGGGGCCGTGTCTGAATCGGATGGCGCAATGTCGCACGAGCGTAGCGCACACGGGGTGCTCGGGCCGGGGTCACGGGGGTCAGGGTCAGGGGTTGGGGTAGTGTGACCATGGCCGGCTGCGCCGGTGGAACCGAATTGAAGGATACGGAGGACGTGCTCGGCCGCGCCGCTGTGGCGGGGCGTGTGCGGGTGGCGTTCCAGCTGAGTGACGCTTGGCACGACCGGACTCTCCGTAAACACGGTGGGGCCGGGGCATTAGAAAACCCTCGATCCGCAGCAGGATGAGGGCTGCAGACTCCGACCCACTCAGGTGCCTTCGGCGGCCCGGCGGCCGTATCCCGGTTGGGGACGTAGGCCCGTGGCTTTGCGTCGCCGTCTTTCGACGGGTTTGCCTTTGTCGGAGCTTGTTCAGTTGTCTTCCAACCAAGGAATCGGCGGTGGCGGGCCGATCTGTTGGGCCAATATGGGATTCCGGAAAGAAATTTCGTGGGTCGGTACAAATGGCCCTTCCATCGTCCCGAGTGGGCCCAGTAACGGGTCCGCAACATCTGCCTTCGCCGGGCCGCGCTACGATTCCAGTGGACGTAAAGCATGGGGCAGAGGAGGCATGTGTGGGGACTCGACGGACGTGGCTGGTGGGTGGATTTGTGGCCGCGGCGGCGATCGCGTTGGCCGGGGTCGGGGTGGTGATGGCGCAGTCGACGGGCGACGGCTCGGGGACTTTTTTGGACCGCGTGGCGCAGAAGCTGGGCATCGAACCCGAGAGGCTGGAGCAGGCGGTCATCGACACGAAGAAAGAAGATGTCGACGCTGCCACCGAGCGTGGTGACATAACGCGGGAACAGGCCGACCGGCTGAAGGAGCGCATCGACAGCGGCGACGGGTTTGGGCCAGGGCCGTTCTTACACCCGGGTGGGATACCGTTTGACGGGAAGCCGTTTGGCGGGCGCCACGGGCACCACCGTCCGCCCGGCGGCCCGGGGTTCGGGTTCGGGTTTGAGATGGACTTCCGGAAGCACCTCGACGATCTGGCGTCATTTCTGGGCATGAGCGCAGACGAACTACGGGCTGAGCTGAGCGCCGACAATGCGACGCTGGCCACGGTGGCCGCGGGGCACGGAAAGAGCCGGGACGAACTGAAGACGTTCCTGAGCGCCCAACTGGACGAGAAGCTGGATCAGGCGGTCGCGGACGGGGACATCGACCAGAACGTCGCCGACGAGATCAAAGCCAAGACGAGCGAGATGCTGGATGGGGTGATCGACCGTCCACACGGATCCGGCGGACCCGGGCACTTCCGCTTCGAATGGCAGTTCAAGGACAACGGCGACCAGGGCGCGGTGCCACAACTCGGCGGCCGCAGCGGGGTCGAACGCTCCTAGAGAGACAGCGAATCGGCAGGAGCGCGGTTGACGCCCTGCCGATTCTTCTACGATGGGAGATGCAACAATTATGAACGACCGCGAGTCCCCCGCCCGAGTCCTGGTCGCGGACGACGACCGCAATATCGCTGACCTGCTTCGGATGTACCTGAAGAAAGCGGGGTACGACGTGACCGTCGCGCACGATGGGAACGAGACCGAGCGTTTTCTTCGGGAGCAGGAGTTCGACCTGGCGTTGCTGGACATCATGATGCCGGGGCCGGACGGTCTGCAAATCGTGCGGCACCTGCGAAAGCGCAGCGAGCTGCCCGTGATCTTCCTCTCGGCGCGGTCGTCCGACATCGACAAGGTGGCGGGATTACAGTACGGGGCGGACGACTACGTTACCAAGCCGTTCAACCCCGCCGAACTCATCGCGCGCGTCCAGTCTGTCCTGCGCAGGAGCCGAGGAGGGGCGGAGCCGCAGAGCGAGGAGATCACGATCGGCGAGCTCTGGATGGATGTCCCGAACCGGCAGGCAAAGATCCGGGGCGAGGCGATCGCGCTCACGCCGAAGGAATTCGACCTGCTGGTGACCTTCGCCCGATTCCTGAACGTGACCCTGGATCGTGAGAAGCTGCTCGACCTGGTGTGGGGCACGTCGTTCTACGGGATGCGCACCGTGGACGTGCACATCGTGCGGCTGCGCAGCAAGCTCGAAGGCTCAGGCTTGAAAATCGAGACGGTGTGGGGCAGCGGGTATCGGTTGGTGGAGGCCGTACCGGCGTGAGTGTCCTCCGCACCGTCCTGTTCAGCTTCCAGACGAAGCTCGTGCTTTCGATGACGGGGGTCATTGTCATCGCCATCCTCATCGCGGGGGCGGTGTTTGTGGCCCGCGATCGACACGACAGCAAGGAGCGCGCGCTCGAACGGGTGGCCGCGACGTCACCCGTGGTGTACGAGGAGGCGCTCGAGGCGATCGGCCGCGAAGACTCGGAGGACGACTTCTATCACACCCTGGACGCGATCGCTCGCCAGCAAGACGTGCGGATCCTGCTCGTGACGTCGGATGGCACGGTGCTGCATGACAGCGACGGTAAGGTCGAAGGCAAGGAACTGCAAGTGCCGGCATCCGACGATGACGACCATGCGCGTGGGTTCAAGGCATGGGCATCTGACGATGAGTCTCCGGAACCGGGACTGGTCTTCCTTGCGGCGTCATCGTCGCGTCCGTTCCAGGGGATCCGCATCTCACCGGACGGACGGCAGCCGTTCCGTATCGTCCTGGCGGTCCGCGCCGACACGATCGCCGACGCCTGGCGCGATGTGCTCCCGCCGTTGGCCCTGGCCGCACTCATCGCCATCCCGCTGGCATCCTCGTTGGGGATCCTCCTTGCTCGCCAGGTAGCGTATCCCGTGCGGCGCCTGACGGCCGCGTCCGAAGCCCTGGCCCAGGGCGACTTCTCACAGCGTGTCCAGGTGGACCGCGAGGATGAAGTCGGCCGTCTTGCCCGGGCGTTCACGTCGATGGCCCAGCGCGTGGGAGAGCGCGATCACCAGATGCGCGCACTATTGGCCAACGTGTCCCATGATTTGAAGACACCCATGACATCGATCACAGGTTACGCACAGGCGCTCGTCGATGGAACCGCTGACGCGGAGGACGTGCAGCACATCGGGCAGGTTCTGGGAGAGGAAGCGCACCACGTCAACAGCCTGCTGGCAGATCTGCTGTACCTCGGCGAGATCGATGCCGGGCAGGTTGTCACGCGGCGCGAGGATGTGGCGTTGGATGAGGTGGTCGGCCGCTGCATCCGGCGTATCGAGCCGGTCGCCCACGCGAGGGAGATCGAGGTCGGGGCGGATATTGAGCCGGTGATGCTGAAGGACGCGGACCCCGACAAGCTGGAGCGCGCGATCACCAACGTGCTGGAGAACGCCGCAAAGTTCACGCCGGCGCAGGGCGAGATCAGTGTCGTGGTGCGCCGCGAGAACAGCACCCGGCCAGCGCGGGTCATCTGCGCTGTTACCAACTCGGGGTCGTCGATTGCCGAGGAGGACCTGTCACGCATCTTCGACCGCTTCTTCCGGGCGGACCGGGCGCGGCGCACGGCGAGCGGCAGCGGTCTGGGACTGGCCATCGCCCGCGAACTCGTGGAGTTGCACCGCGGCGAGATCGCCGCGGCGAACGAGGCCGGCAGCGGGGTCACGTTCACGCTGAGCTTTCCCGGATAAAGACTCCCGCCACCAATCGTCAGGAGAGCCCCGCTCGGCGGGGTATGTTGTAGTTGCGAGCCGTCCTGTTCGTGGTGTAGAGTAAACGCAAATAGTTGCAACAACAGGAAGCCGCATGAGCTGCGAATCTGAGACGATCGACGCACTTCGGGAGTCGGGACACAAGATGACCCCCCAGCGGATGATGATCCTGACGTCGCTTCGCCATGCCCCGGGGCACCTTTCGGCGGCCGAGATCTTCGATGAGGTGAAGGCAGCGTATCCGTACGTTGATATCTCGACCGTGTACCGCACGCTCAGCGTGCTGAAAGACATGCGGTTGATCTCGGAGACGCACATGGGCGGTGGTGACGCCACCTTCGAGTGGGTGGCGACGGAGCGGCATCACCACCTGATCTGCCGGAAGTGCGACCACGTCACACAGATCGACCATAAGTACCTGGACAAGCTCGGCGCCGACATTACGAAAGCGACCGGATTTCGCGCCGACATGGACCACTTCGCGATCTTCGGCCTCTGCGCCGAATGCGAACGCGAACTGACCGCAAACTAGGAGCGGGCCCATGGAACTTTTTCAGCCAGCACTGGCGTTTCTGTCGTCTTCGACGGTGCTCGCCGCGTTCGCCGCCGCGGAACTGGCGGGCATCCTGGCCGCGGCGCTGGCGCTGGGCGTGCGGCACGGCATTGACTGGGACCACATCGCCGCGATCACGGACATAACGAGCACCGCGGCCACGATCGAGGAGACGGACCAGTGGCTGATTCGCGAGCCTGCCCTGATGCTGACCGATGAGTCGCATCACCTGGCGCTGGCGGGCGGCGCGGCAGCCGGATCGGTCGCCGTACAGGTCGTCCCGCACTCGCACGGGTTCGACGAGATGGGGCACCGGCACAACGGCCGCTGGGCCGGCAAGCTGCCGTCTGTCGAGACCTTCGTCCGGAAGCAGAAGCCGGCGCTCGCGCTGGGCACGCTGTACGCGCTCGGCCACGGCACCATGGTCGTCGCGCTGGGCCTGCTCGCGATCCTCGCGCGGGAGTTCCTGCCGTCCGGGATCGATCCCATCATGGAGAGTGTCGTCGGCGTGACGCTGATCTTCCTGGGCTTCTACCTGCTCTACTCTGTGTACCAGTACTTCCGCGGCGGTAGCGAGTTCCGGCTCCGCAGCCGCTGGATGCTGGTGTTCGCGGGCGCGCGGAACGCCGCGGGCTGGCTGCGCGCGAAGATCGCGGGCAAGCCCCACGAGCATGTGCACGAGGCGCAGCAGTACGGCGCCCGGACCGCCTACGGCGTCGGATTGATTCACGGCATCGGCGCCGAAACGGGAACGCAGGTGCTGGTGATCGCGACCGCCGTCGGCGCCAGCAGCCAGGCCACCGGCATCGCCGCGCTCGGGGCCTTTGTGCTCGGTCTGCTGATCTCGAACACGATCGTGACGATTATCAGCACCGCCGGCTTCGTGTCCAGCCGCCGCAGGCAGAGCATCTACGTGACGGCCGGCCTCTTCGCAGCGGTCTTCAGTCTCGTCGTCGGGTTCTTCTTCCTCTTCCGGGAGGGCGGCGTGCTTCCGGACCTGGGTCAGTACTTCACGTGGATCGGCGGCCCGGACTGACCGCCCGTCAGCCGCGCACCTTCAGGACGATCTTCCCGATGGCTCGGCGCTCTTCGATCTCGCGCAAGGCATCCGCGCCCTGCGCGAGCGGGTACGTCGCGCCGACGACGGGGTTGATCTTGCCGGCCGCGAAGAGGCGATCGATCTCCTTCGCGCAGCGCTGCGGCATCATCGGGTCGTGGCGGATCCATTCGCCCCAGGCCGCGCCGATGAGCGACGTGTTGCGCAGGAGGAGGCGGTTCACCTTCACCTCCGGGATCGTGCCCGCAGCGAAGCCGATGATGAGCAGCCGTCCGCCCGGACCCATGGCGCGGATGCTATCGAGGAACCTGTCGCCGCCGACCGGATCGTAGACGAGGTCCACGCCCTTGTCGCCGGTAATCTTCTTGACCTCAGCGAGCCAGTCGCCACTCGCATCGACGCCGTGTTCTGCCCCCAGGTCGCGGCAGGTGCGCAGCTTGTCGTCGCCGCGGGCTACGGCGATCACCTTCGCGCCGTAGCCGCGTGCCACCTCGATGGCGGCGGTCCCGGTGCCGCCGGCGGCGCCGTGGATCAGCACCGTTTCGCCCGCCTTAAGCCCGCCGCGCTCGAGGAAGGCGAAGACCGCGGTCTGGTAGTTCACCATGCTCGTCGCCTGCGCGAACGACATGCCATCGGGGATCGGAAACGTGACGAACGGCGACGCCACCGCGAGTTCCGCCCATCCGCCCAGCGAGGCGTTGGCCGCCACCCGGTCGCCCGGCCTCAGCGGCGAGCCTTCGGGTGCGCGACGGACGACGCCCGCCACCTCGATGCCGGGGATGAACGGCGCGTCGGGCCGCATCTGGTACTGGCCGCGCGTCATCAGCAGGTCCGGGAAACCGACGCCGGCCGCGTGCACCTCGACCACCACCTGGCTCGGTCCGCCAGAAGGTGCGGGCACGGTCACGAGCTCGAGCGCGCCGGGGCCGTCGAGGCTCTTGAGACGGAGGGCTTGCATGGTTTCAGGCATCGACGGGAAGGTTAGGCGAAGTCACGGCTACGGGCACGTCACGTCGCCGGGCTGGTTCCTACGCCGGCGGCGGGCTCGCGGTGGTTCTGTGACTCGTCGGCCCACACGAGCAGCGGCGGAAGGAGGATCAGGGTGCTGACCAGACAGAGGCCGATGTTGATCGCGGTCACGCGGCCGAAGTTGTCGAGCAGCGGGAAGTTGCTGAAGGCCAGCACCGCGAATCCGCCCATGACCGTGAGCCCCGAGGCAGCGATCGCCCGTCCGATGCGCAGCGACGCCGTCGACATCGCCTCCCGGGCCGAGAGCCCGGCCGTGCGCTCCTCGAAGTAGCGCGACATCAGGAGAATGTTGAACTCGGTGCCCATGGCGATAATCAGCGGGCCCGAGATCGACGTGAGGGGGCTGTACGAGGTGCCGCTGACGTAGAACGCCATCGCCGATGCGCCCAGCGCCAGCACGACGGGCAGCATGGGGGCGATCGCCTTCACGGGACTCCGGAACAGCACCAGCAGCAGAGCCAGAATCGCCGCGATCGCGACGAAGGACATGAGATCGCGGTTGCTGCTGAGCGCGTCCACCGTCGCGCTGCCAACGACGGCGATGCCGGCGGGGGCGACCGTGATGCCGTCCGGCGGATGTGCGTCAGCGATGATGGCGTCGTTCAGGGCCTGCTGGCTGCTCAGTGACGTATCGCCGATGGCGAAGGTGATCGAGGCCATCGTCCGATCTTCGTTCACGACGCTCACCACCAGCGAGCCGGGCGCGGACGCGAGCGCGGACTCGGCCGATAGGGTCGTGGGCGGTGCACCCGTGACCTGCTCGGTGAAGGAAGCAATGCTGTTCGAGGTCCGCAGCGCGGAACGCTGCTCCATCTGGCGTTGCTCGAACGCCAGCATCCAGTCGAGGACCTCCTGATCGGTGATCTTTCGGCCGTCCGCCGCCTCGACGAGCAGGTTCAGCTCGCTGGTGGAGCCGGCGACGTCGCGGACGTGGTGCAGGTCCTTCAGCACCTTGCTGTTCGAGGGCACCATGCGCTCGGGGTCGGTCTGGGTCGGGATGTCGCGGCTCAACCACAGCCCGCCCAGCGCGATCACCGCCGCGACCGCCGCGATGGGGAGCAGCCGCCCCATCGTCCGCGCAGTGATGCCGCCGACGAAGCGCTCGACCTCGAAGCGAACGCGCGGTTGTGGCTGCGGGCCCAGGCGTGTGCGCTCTCGCAGGAAGACGACACCGCTGATGAGGGCGATGCTCGTGATGAAGACAATGATCGCGCCCACGGCCAGCATCGACCCGAAGTCCCGGATCATCGGCACTTCCGAGAGCCAGAGCACGATGAAGCCGATGCACGCCGCGAGCGCCGCGATGCCGAGCGCCGGCCCCAGGGTCCGGAACGTGCGCTCGAGGCCGGCCTCGGCCGAGTCGGACGCGAACGTCTCCTCCTCGATGCGGCTGTGGACCTGGATCGCGAAGTCGACGCCGAGGCCGATGAGGATCGGCAGGCCAGAGATCGTGACCATCGTCAGAGGGATGCCGACGAATCCCATCAGCCCGAACGCCGCCACGCAGCCGACGAGCACGGCAGGGAGCGAGAGTAGCCGCCAGCGCGCGCGGAAGACCGTGAACAGCACCACGACCATGATGACGACGGCGAGGATGGCCATGCGGGTCATGGCGCTCTTCATCCCGTCGTTGATCTCCTTGATGAGCAGGGGAGGGCCGGACGCAAGCGGCGTCACGCCATCGAAGTTGTAGTTGGCGACCGTGTCGGGCACGTACGCGGAGACGCGCGCGCCCTCGTCGATCGACAGGTTGCCGTTCGGCCGGATCACCATGAGCGTCGAGTAGTCGTCGGGGAAGATGCCCGCGAACTCGGGCCGCAGCTTGCCGTCGGCGCCGTACATGATGAACTCGACGAACGGCGGGTTATCGAGCGACTGCTCGCCCACGGCGAGGAAGCGCTCGGCGTCGGGACCGAACTCGGCGTTAAAGGCGTCGTCGACCGCCTGCTTCGCCGCCTGCGCCGCCGCCTCCTGCTGCTCCGGCGTCTCGCCGCGAGCCACCGCCGCCGCGCGCGCCTCGTCCATCGCCTGCTGCTCGTCGCCAGCCAGCTTTCGCGGCTCGGTGAGCATGCGCTGCTGGATCTGCACCTGCGCGAACTGCAGGATGTCGAGCGGCGAAATGATGCTGTGGTAGTCGCCGGTTGCCTCCAGGTCCGCCCCGAGGCGCGCCAGCTCTTCGCGGTTTCGGCTCGCGAAGAGCTGCGTTATGCTGCGCCGCTCGCACCCGGGCTGGTCGCCGGAGCAGAGGGGCGTCTCGAAGAGGACGATGAGGTAGTCGCCGCCGAACTCCTGCTGGTAGCGGGTGTTGTCGCGCATCACCTTGCTGGAGGGGTCGAGCAGGCTGTCCTGCCCGGTCTCGAACTTGAGGCGCGGGATGCCGAAGGAGAGGGCGAGGGCGGCGAGCATCGTGAAGGCGACCAGCAGCACCGGCTGCCGGCGTACGAGCGAGGCCAGAACGTGCGCGAAACGGTCCATCTGGACGCTGTCCCCTGTAGCGCGGGCTTTCAGCCTGCGCGGGTCTTGGAAGCGGAATCCGTCCCGGTGACAGCTTACACAGGCGTTGCGCGGCTGGGCCGGAGCATATGTCAAACGATGCGAAGCTGCGTCCGGCGTTGTGAGCGGGCCGCCGGTGATCTATGATCGATGGGACGCCTGTGAGCGTCCCACGCGTCCTTTAATCCGGTCCAGCGAGGCCGGGAAGGTGCCGACATGAACTGCCAAACGGCTGGCACGTACGCACGCAGGCACACGCCCGTGGCCTCCTCCCGGATCGCCGGACTGGAGGCTTTTTGATGTCCAACGTCATCATGTCCCGCGACGACATCCGCCGCGCGGTCACTCGCATCGCCCACGAGATCGTCGAGAACAACCGCGGCGCGCAGGACCTCGTCCTCATCGGCATGCGGACTCGCGGCGTGCCGCTGGCCGCCCGGATCGCCCGCGCCATCCGCGAGTTCGAGGGCGAGGAGATCCCCGTCGGCACCCTCGACGTTGGCCTCTACCGCGACGACCTGACCGAGCGCGGGCCGAGCGTCAGCATCCAGCCCAGTGACCTGCCGGAGATCGCTGGCAAGCGCGTGGTCCTCGTCGACGACGTGCTGTACACGGGCCGGACCGTGCGCGCCGCCCTCGACGCGCTCATCGACTACGGCCGTCCCGGGCGCATCCAGCTCGCCGTGCTGGTCGACCGCGGTCACCGCGAGCTGCCGATACGGGCGGACTTCGTGGGCAAGAACATCCCGACGTCGCACGCCGACGACGTGCAGGTGCGCTTCGAGGAGACCGACGGCGAGGACACCGTCCGCGTGACCGCGGCCGAGGAAGCGGGAGTATCGCGATGACCACCGAAGCACGACCGGACGTGGTGCCCGCGCCGTTCGCCGCCCCGTCCACCGACGAGAGCGGCTGGAAGCGCCGCCACCTGCTCGACCTCGATGACTTCAGCGTCGAGGAGCTGGACCTGATGATGCGCACCACCGACACCATGAAGGAGGTGCTCTCGCGGGAGATCCCGCGCGTGCCGGCGCTCCGCGGCACCACCGTCGTCACGCTGTTTTACGAGAACAGCACGCGCACGCGGACGTCGTTCGAGCTGGCGGGCAAGGTGCTGGGCGCGGACGTGATCAACATCGCCGCGTCGAGTAGCAGCGTCTCGAAGGGCGAGTCGCTGGTCGATACTGTGAAGACGCTGCAGGCGGTCGGCGCGGACGTGCTCATCATGCGGCACAACCGCTCCGGCGCGCCGTATCTCGCCGCGCGTACTGGGCACTGCAGCGTCGTGAACGCCGGCGACGGCTTGCACGCGCATCCGACGCAGGCCCTCCTCGACCTCTACACCATGCGCGGGGCGCTGGGCGATGTGCGCGGGCGCAAGGTCGTGATCGTCGGCGACCTGCTGCACTCCCGCGTGGCGCGCTCGAACGCGTGGGCGCTGACGGCGATGGGGGCCGACGTGGTGCTCTGCGCGCCGCCCACGCTCGTGCCGGCGCGGCTGGGTGAGGCGCTCGAGGACCGGCTGCCGCCCGTGCGCGTTGAGACAAACCTCGACCGCGCGATCGTCGATGCGGATGTCGTCATGGCGCTGCGGATGCAGCACGAGCGCATGCAGGGCGGCTACGTGCCCGGGGCGCGCGAGTACTCGCGGCTGTACCAGGTGAACACCGAGCGCCTGGCACGCGCGAATCCGGGGGCGCTGGTCATGCACCCCGGCCCCATGAACGAGGGCGTCGAGATCAGCCACGACGTCGCTCACGGCCTGCAGTCGCGGGTGGAGGAGCAGGTCACGAACGGCGTCGCGGTGCGGATGGCAGTGCTGTGGCTCATCACGCGCACCAGCACGAAGCAGGCCCGCGCCGCCGCGAAGGGGGCGCTGTGACCGAGCGCATCCTCATCCGCAACGGGCGGGTCATCGACCCCGCCTCCGGGCTCGATAAGACAGCCGACGTCCTTGTTGAAGGAGGCTGCATCGCCGCCGTCGGTCCAGACCTCAAAGCCGAAGGCGCACGCAAGATCGACGCGCGAGGGCTCGTCGTTGCCCCGGGGTTCGTCGACCTGCACACGCACCTGCGGGAGCCGGGGCTCGAGTACAAGGAGGACATCGCGACAGGCACGCTGGCGGCGGCGCGGGGCGGCTTCACGACCGTCTGCGCCATGCCCAACACCGAACCCGCGATGGACAATCGCTCGATCATCGAACACGTCCTGCGCGAGGCCGAGGCACGCGCGTCGGTCCGCGTCCTGCCGATAGGCGCTGTCAGCAGGGGACGCGCCGGCAAAGAGCTCGCCGAGCTGGGCGACCTGGCCGCCGCGGGCTGCGTCGCGTTCTCCGACGACGGCGCGCCTGTTTGGGACGCCACGCTGATGCGACGCGCGCTCGAGTACGCGAACGGGCTCGGCCTGCCGATCATCGACCACTGCGAGGACCCGTCGCTCGCCCGCGATGCCGTCATGCACGAGGGCTGGGTATCGACGCGCCTGGGGCTGCGCGGGGCGCCCGCCGCCTCGGAGGAAGCCGCCGTCACCCGAGATATCGCGCTGGCCGAGGCGACGGGCGCGCACGTGCACATCGCCCATGTCAGCACGCGGGGCGCGATCGAGGCGATACGCGCGGCGAAGGCGCGCGGCTTGCGTGTGACGGCCGAGGTCACGCCGCACCACCTGACGCTGACGGAGGAGATCGTCGCCTTCGGCTCCGGCGGGGGCTGGGACCTGGTGTACGACACCAACGCCAAGGTGAACCCGCCGCTGCGCTCGCAGGACGACGTCGATGCCTGCGGGGCGGCGCTTGCCGACGGCACGATCGACTGCATCGCGACAGATCACGCGCCGCACGCCGTCATCGAGAAGCTGTGCGAGTTCGACGACGCGGCGTTCGGCATCAGTGGCCTCGAGACGGCGTTCGGCCTCTGCATGCGCCTCGCCCACGACGGCAGGATCACCCTCGAGACGCTGATTGAGCGCCTGACCATCGGCCCCGTGCGCGCGCTTGGCCTGGACCGCGTTGTCCCCGGCATCGGCACGCTGGCGGTCGGCGCGCCGGCGGACATCGTGCTGCTCGACGCGGCCGCGGAGTGGGTGGTGGAGCCGGAGCGGTTCGCCTCGAAGGGGAAGAACACGCCGCTCGGCGGCGTCACTCTGCGCGGCGGCGTCGCGATGACGGTCTCGAACGGCGTCGTCGTGCACGATCACCAGCGACCAACGACCAGCGACCAGCGACCAACATCGGGGGTGCCCGTTGGATAAGGCCCTGCTCGCGCTCGAGGACGGTACCGTCTTCACCGGCGAGGCGATCGGCGCGCCGACGCGCTCCAACGGCGAGGTCGTGTTCTGCACCGCCATGACCGGCTACCAGGAGGCGCTCACCGATCCGTCGTTCGCCGAGCAGATCCTCGTGATGACGTACCCGCTGCAGGGCAACTACGGCATCAACGAGCAGGACGTCGAATCGAAGCGCATCCAGGTGCGCGCGTTCGTCGTGCGCGAGAGCTGCGACGAGCCCGTGCACTGGCGGTCGAAACGCACGCTGCACGACTACCTCATCGAGAACGACATCCCGGGCATCGCCGGCATCGATACGCGCGCGCTCACCCGCAAGCTGCGGACCGGCGGCGTGATGATGGGCACGGTCACGCACGACGAGACTGCCGAGCAGGCCCTCGCCCGCCTCCGCGACCTCCCGCGCTACGGCACGACGGACCTGGTGCCGTGGGTCAGCACCAAGCGCCCGTACGACTACACCGCTGACGTAGGGGCGCAGCCTGCTGCGCCCGGCCCACACATCGTCGTGCTCGACCTGGGCGTGAAGTACAACATCCTCCGCACGCTGCACCGCCTCGGCTGCAGGCCGACCGCCGTTCCGTGCGACACGACCGCGGCCGACATCCTGGCGATGAACCCCGACGGTGTCCTGCTCTCGCCCGGCCCCGGCGACCCGGCCCTGCTCGGCTACGCGGTCGAGACGGCGCGCGGCCTCGTGGGCAAGACGCCCATCATGGGCATCTGCCTTGGCCACCAGGTGATCGCGGAGGCGTTCGGGGCGAAGACCTACAAGCTGAAGTTCGGGCATCGCGGCGCGAACCACCCGGTCCGCGACGAGGCCACCGGCCGGGTGTACATCACCGCCCAGAACCACGGCTACGCCGTCGACGACGCCGGCCTCGGGGCCGACCTCGAGGTCAGCCACCGCAACGTGAACGACGGCACCGTCGAGGGCCTGCGCCACCGACGCGAGCCCATCATGACCATCCAGTACCACTCCGAGGCCTCGCCCGGGCCGCTCGACAACATGTACCTGTTCGAGCAGTTCCTCGATCTGGTGAAGGCGGTGCGGGCGTAGAATGATGAAACCCGCAGGAACACGAGTGCACTCCGCAGGGAGGCTGCGATGAGCGAGATCAACGTCCAGGCCGAGCCCACATACCGGCAGGCCAACATCAACGACGCCGACGCGATCGCCTCGGTTATCGCCGAGGTGATGAAGGAGCCAGACCCGGTCGGATTCGACCGCGCCCTGACGCCCGACGAGGTGCGCACCTGGATCATGCGCATGGGCGGCGAGGGCGGCGCCTTCCTCGCCATCATCGACGGCAAGGTCGTGGGCTTCGCGGCGCTCGACTACAACACGTTCGAGCCCGAGACCGTGGTGCTCGGCGTGTGGCTGCTCTCCAGCTCGCGCCGCCGCGGCATCGGCACGGCGCTGGCCGAGTATGCGCTCGGGTTCGCCCGCGACAAGGGCTACAAGCGTATCCGCGGCCGCCTGCCGCAGGACAACGAGACGGCGCTCGCGTTCCTGAGCAGCATCGGCGCGCTGGTGCCCATCTACAACCCGGAGGCCCGCTTCGAGCTTCCGTTGGTATAGAGAAACGTGCGCCCCGTACGGACAGGTCTTTAGACCTGTCCCGCAGGTGTAGTTGTAGCGAACGCACGGACGGATCTCAGGATCCGAGAAGAGAACAGGGCGGGGAAACCGATGAGCAGCGAGCTACGGCTCGATGAAGTGCTGCGGCGCATCGACGTGTACGGACGCCTCGCGTTCGGCGGGCAGGTCGCCGCGGCCATGGCCATGCTCGCCGCGCCGGCGATCTTCGTCGTGGCCTCAATCCTGCCGTTCGTTCTCTGGGACGACAATCGCGGAGAGGCGCTCTTCTTCTGGCTCGGCGGCTGGGTACTCGCCGTGCTGACCGGGGCCGGGGGCGTCGCGCTGGGCGTGTTCTGCTGGCGCTGGTCGGGCGACTGGATCACCGAATGGCCGGGCTACGCCGTCGGGTTCGCCATCGCCGGTGCAGCGAACACCCTGCTGGCGTACCTGCTGACGTCGACGCCGAGTCCGGTGCCGGCGTCGTTCGCCATAGCCATCGGTGCGGCCTTTACCGTCGGGTTCGTCATCGCGGGAAATCTCGCCGGGACGAAGGTGCTCGCCGAACAGCGCGAACAGCGTCAGCGCGAGCGCGAGATCGCGAGGCGCCGATGACGCTCGATGTGCTTGGTGCGCGGGAGACACGGATGAAGCGAAGCGAGCGGCCAACTCAGGGCCGCTGCTCTTTGAGTCGGCGGAACAGCAGACAGCGAGAGCAAAGAGCAAAGGACAAACGGCGAAAAAGCAGGAGGCTGCCGGAACGAGTGCCGAGCAACTGCGACGTACGAAAGTCCCGACTGACGCCTGACGACCGACGACCGACAACTGACGACTGTGAACCGTGAACTGTGAACTGTAAACCGTGAACTGTGAACTGTAAACCGTGAACTGTGAACTGTAAACCGTGAACCACCCGAAACCCTCCAAGGTCCTCATCATCGGCTCCGGCCCGATCGTGATCGGACAGGCGGCCGAGTTCGACTACGCCGGGACGCAGGCCTGCAAGGCCATGCGCGAGGAGGGCGTCGTCTCCGTCTTGGTGAACTCCAACCCGGCAACGATCATGACCGACGAGGACGTCGCCGACGTCGTCTACATCGAGCCGATCGACGTTGACGTCATCACCCGCATCATCGAGCGCGAGCGCCCCGACGGCCTGCTGCCCACGCTGGGCGGCCAGACCGGCCTCAACATGGCCGTAAAGCTCCACGAGGCCGGCGTCCTCGACAGGTACAACGTGCGGCTGCTCGGCACCCCGCTCGAGGCCATCCGCAAGGCTGAGGACCGCGAGCTGTTCCGGCGGATGCTCGACGAGATCGGCGAGCCCGCTCCGAAGTCGCTGATCGTGACCAACGATGAGGAGGCGATCGAGGCGCTGAAGCTGGTGGGTCTGCCCGCCATCATCCGGCCCGCGTACACGTTGGGCGGGACTGGCGGCGGCGTTGCGAACAGCGTCGAGGAGTACCGGCGCATTGTTGCCGGTGGCATCGAGGCCAGCCCCATCCACCAGGTGCTTGTCGAGCAGTCGCTACTCGGCTGGAAGGAGATCGAGTACGAGGTCATGCGCGACGGCGCGGGCAACGTCATCACCGTCTGCAACATGGAGAACTTCGATGCGATGGGCGTACATACGGGCGACAGCATCGTCGTCGCGCCCAGCCAGACGCTGCCCGACAAGGAGTACCAGATGCTCCGGACGGCGTCGCTGAAGATCATCTCGGCGCTGGGCATCGAGGGAGGGTGCAATGTCCAGCTCGCGCTCGCCCCGAATCCCGAGACGACGCCTTGGTCGCCTGAGGCTGGTGCCACGCTGCCGCCGTACTACGTCATCGAGGTGAACCCCCGGGTGTCGCGCTCGTCGGCGCTGGCCAGCAAGGCGACCGGGTATCCCATCGCGCGCGTCGCCGCAAAGATCGCCGTCGGGAAGACGCTGGACCAGATCCCGAACGCCGTCACCCGGAAGACCAGCGCCGCCTTCGAGCCCGCGCTCGACTACGTCGTCGTGAAGATCCCCCGGTGGCCGTTCGACAAGTTTCCCTTTGGCGATCGCACCCTCGGCACGCAGATGAAGGCAACGGGCGAGGTGATGGCCATCGACCGCACGTTCGAGGGCGCGCTGCAGAAGGCGGTGCGCTCGCTCGAGGTCGGGGGCCGCTCGTTGCTGTGGGAGGACCCGGGGTGGCGGGACAACGCCGTCGAGCGCCCTCTGCACCCGACGGACGAACGCCTCTGGTCGATCATGGCCGCCCTCCGGCGGGGCGCCGATCTGCTCGCCGTGTCGCGCGCCAGCGGCGTCGACCTGTGGTTCCTGCACAAGCTGATGAACATCGTCAACATGGAGAAGCGGCTGCTCTCCGAGACGCTCACCCCCGACCTGCTCCGCGCGGCGAAGCGCATGTCGTTCTCCGATAAGCAGATCGCCACGCTTTCCGACCGCCTGCCCGACCAGGTGCGCGCGCTGCGTGAGGAGTGGGACATCCGCCCTGTGTACAAGATGGTCGACACGTGCGCGGCCGAGTTCGACGCCGCCACGCCGTACTTCTACTCGACCTACGAGCAGGAGAACGAGGCCATCGCCGAGCCCGGGAAGAAGGCGCTCGTCATCGGCAGCGGGCCGATCCGCATCGGGCAGGGCATCGAGTTCGACTACTGCTCGGTGCATGCGGCCTGGGCGCTGGACAAGGCGGGCTATCGCTCGATCATGGCCAATTCGAACCCGGAAACCGTCTCGACCGACTTCGATACCAGCGACCGCCTGTACTTCGAGCCGCTGGACGAGGAGTCGGTGCGGGACATCATCGCCAACGAGGCCGGCGAGGGCGCGGAAAGCCCGTGCAGTGCGGGGGAGACCGGCGGGGACCCTCCGCCCGCGATCGTGCAGTTCGGCGGCCAGACGGCGATCAACCTCGCCTTCTCCCTGCACAACGCCGCGCTGCCGATCATCGGCTCGTCGCACGAGACGATCGATTTGGCCGAGGACCGCCGCCGCTTCGAGGAGTTCCTCTCCGGCATCGGTATCCCGCAGCCGCCGGGCGCCGCTGTGACGAACGTCGAGGATGCCATCCGCACCGCGGACCGTCTCGGCTATCCGGTGCTCGTCCGCCCCAGCTACGTGCTCGGCGGGCGGGCGATGGAGATCGTGCAGAACCCGACGGAACTCGCGCGCTTCGCTAAAGAGGCCGCGGTTGTCGCCGAGGGCAAGCCGATCCTCATCGACAAGTACCTGGAGGGGAAGGAGGTCGAGGTCGACGCGATCTGCGACGGCGAGCGCGTCCTCATCCCCGGCATCATGGAGCACATCGAGCGCGCGGGGGTGCATTCCGGCGACTCGATGGCCGTCTATCCCGGTATTCACCTCACGACGGAGGAGGTCGACACGATCGTCGACTACACGACGCGCATCGGCCTCGCTATCGACGCACGCGGCTTGATGAACGTGCAGTACGTGATTATGCCGTCCGACGATCCGGCACACGCCGGCGAGTCGGAGATCTACGTCATCGAGGTGAACCCTCGAGGCTCGCGCACGGTGCCGTTCCTCTCGAAGGTCACGGGCGTGCCGATGGTGCAGGTCGCCGTCAACATCATGCTCGGCACCTCGCTGGCCGCGCAGGGATACGAGGGCGGGCTGTGGCCGCGGCGCAAGCTCGTGGCGGTGAAGGCGCCCGTGTTCTCGATGTCGAAGCTGATCGGCGTGGACACCTACCTGGGGCCGGAGATGAAGTCGACGGGAGAGGTGATGGGCATCGACGCCAACTTCCCCGCGGCCCTCACGAAGGCGCTCATGTCGGCGGACCTCGCGCTCAAGCCCGGCGCGTCAAGCGGCGTGCTGCTGAGCATCGCCGACCGCCACAAGACGGAGATGCTTCCCGTCATCCACGCCCTCCACGACGCCGGCTTCCGCCTGTACGCCACCGAGGGCACGGCGTCGCTGATCGAGGCCATCGGCCTCCCGGTCGAGCACGTCGAGAAGGGGTTGAGCCTCGGCCACCCGAACGTGGTTGACGTGATCAACGACGGCAGCGTGTCGTGCGTCATCAATACGCCGGAGGGCCGGTACACCGGCACGCTGCGCGATGGCTTCTACATCAGGCGCGCCGCGACCGAGAAGCGGATCCCCTGCTTCACCAGCATCGATACCGCGCGCGCCGCCGTCGAGGCGCTGACGGCGACGCTGAGCCACAACGGCGCCGTGCCGTACCAGGTCCGCCCGATCCACGAATACCGCGAGGGCGTCACCATATGATCCTCTGGGCATCACCTGGTGACTATTTTCGAGGTCTGGAATCAAACTTAGTTGCAGAAATCTTCGGGGTGGCGGCGGGGATTTTGGTGACCTTCGCGATCGTCGATCGCGTCGTTCATGCGCGGTTGCGCGAGAATCAGCGTCCAGTACGACAGCACCTTGTCGAAAGGATGCTCCACGGGATTACAATGATCGACTATAGCTTCGCCGTGGCTCTTGGACTGAGTTCACTCCAGGAGTCCCTTTCAGGTAACTACGTGGAGGTCGCGGCTCGTGCGGGCGCACGACTCGATGAACTCGCGGATCCAAGGGCAATCTACCGTGCGATTGAAAACAACGACCCGAAAGGCCTAGCGCAACTCTTTAGGTTCACACTTCGCGATGCACGCTTGACAACTGCTGCGTCTGAACACCTGGCGGAGTACTCCAGAGACGATGTCGCTTTGAACATGGCTATCGCTCGTCTGGACGAGGCCGTGCAGCATCTCGAGATGGTCGATTCCATGGAGCAGCATGATCTTCCAGAAGCCTTGAAGGTGGATTCCCTGAAGATCTGCGTGGCGGTCAGAGACCGCGCACTCAGGCTCAGAGATGAATTGGCTCGAGTCCGATGAAAGTCGGTTACGCGACGGTCACCGAGACCGCTCATCTCTACGCCGATACGTACGAGACGTGGTTCCACGCCCCCGAGCTGGCGCACGGCGCCTACCCCGGCCAGTTCATCATGCTCCGCTGTTCAGATGATCAGGAGTACGGCGCGCCGGAAGGTGATCTCACCTCTCACCTCTCTCCCGCTTCTCAGTACGACCCTCTTCTCCCACGCCCAATGTCCTACTACCGCGTGCGCGAGACTAAGACCGGCCCCGAGTGGGGCATCCTGTACGACGTGGTCGGGCGGGGCACGGCCTGGCTGGCGAACCGCAAACCCGGCGACCGGGTGTACGCCTGGGGGCCGCTCGGCCGCGGGTATGAGATCGGGCGGAACTCCCGCAACCTGCTGCTCGTGGCCGGTGGCATCGGCGTGGCGCCGCTCGTGTGGCTCGCCGATGACGCCTGCGCGAAGGGCCTCAGCGTCACGATGATCGTCGGCGCCCGAGACGCCTCGCGCATCATCCCCGCGTCGATGCTGCACCCACAGGTGGAGGTCGTCGTGACCACCGACGACGGCTCCGCCGGCCGCAAGGGCCTCGTGACGGAGCCCTTCGCCGAGCTGTACGAGTGGTGCGACCAGGCGTTCGCCTGCGGCCCCAACGTCATGATGCAGGCGATGGCCGCCGTCGCGCGCAAGGCGAAGGTCCGGCGCAGCGTGCAGGTCCTGCTCGAGGAGCGCATGGGCTGCGGCACAGGCATCTGTTATGGCTGCGCCGTCGAGGTGCGGGTCAGGGGCGGCCGCTCGATGAAGCTGGTGTGCAAAGACGGGCCGCGGTTTGAAGCGCGGGACGTGTGGTGAGGAATGCCAGGCCGACGCCTTCGTGACCTCCCGTCAAGTCGTGTGATTCGCGCGTTTGAGCGTGCTGGTTTCAGCATCAGTCGCGTGGCGGGCAGCCACGTTATACTTGTTCGCAACGGGAGTCCGGTCATCAGCATTCCCCGCCATGGGACGGTGAAGGCAGGTCTCCTCATGGCGAAGATCAAGGCGGCAGGTATGACCTACGAGGAGTTCGAGGCCCTGATCTGATGGCATCGCAGCTTGAATACGTGATCATCGTGCACGAGGCTGAAGAGGGCGGATACTGGTCCGAAGTTCCATCTCTGCCCGGGGCCGGCTCCCAGGGCGACAGCATCGACGAGGCCGTCGCCAACACCAAGGAGTCGATCGAGGGGGTCCTTCAGGTGATGAAGGAACGAGGCGAGCGCGTCGTCGCGCCCAACGACGTCGTGGTTAAGGTCCAGGTCGTCGCCTGACCTAGAACCGAACGAACACCTAGATACCTAAGCTGTACGAGTGCGACCGGGCCTTCGCCTGCGGCCCCAACGTCATGATGCAGGCGATGGCCGCCGTCGCCCGCAAGGCAAAAGTGCGTCGTAGCGTGCAGGTCCTCCTCGAAGAGCGCATAGGCTGCGGCACCGGCATCTGCTACGGCTGCGCTGTCGAAGCGAAGGTGCGCGGCGGCAAGGCCATGAAGCTCGTCTGCAAAGATGGCCCCATGTTCGAAGCCCGCGACGTCTGGTGAACCATCAGCGGATGAACCCGGTCGCGCGTAGCCGCTGCCGCAGCTCCTCGTCCTGAAACGACGTGTCCTTCGTCTTGCTGGCACTCATTCACACAAACCCCCGCAGGCGGATCGCCTTCGCCACGCGCTCCACGCCGATGGCGAAGGCGGCCTCGCGCATACTCACGCTTGTTTCGGCGGCGCGGTCGCGGACAGCCGCGTACGCCAGCGTCATGCGGCCGGCAAGCTCGCCGTTCACGCGCTCCTCGGGCCAGCGGAACTGCTGGATGTTCTGCGTCCACTCGAAGTACGACACCACGACGCCACCCGCGTTCGCCAGCACGTCGGGCACCACGGTGACGCCGCGCTGCACCAGCACAGGCTCCGCCGCCAGCGTGATCGGGTGGTTCGCAGCCTCGACGATGATGCGCGCGCGCACGCCGCGCACGTTCCCGTTGTGGATCACCTCGCCCGTGGCCGCCGGGATCAGCACGTCGCACGGTAGCGTCACCAGGTCGACGGGATCGACCGCTTCGGCGCCGGGGAACTCGCCCGGGCGCTTGCCCTCGGCGAGCCACGCGTCGAACGCCGGCACGTCGAGGCCGGCCTCGCTGTAGCAGGCGCCGCGCAGGTCGCCCAGCGCCACGATCTTGAACCCGGCCTCATGCGCGAGGCGCGCCGTCCACGAGCCGACGTTGCCGTAGCCCTGCACGACCACGCGCAGGCCGCCGGGCTCCGCGCCGATGTCGCGGCACAGCTCCTGCAGCACCATGATCGCACCGCGACCGGTCGCCGCCTCGCGTCCGTGCGAGCCGCCGAGCTCGACCGGCTTGCCGGTGACGATGCCGGGGGTGTAGCCGTTCGCCGAGCCGTACGCGTCCATCATCCACGCCATGGTCTTCGAGCTGGTGCCCATGTCGGGCGCGGCGATGTCGCGCGTGACGCCCAGGATGTGCGAGACGTTCTGCATGTAGCGGCGCGAGAGGCGGTTCAGCTCGCCCTCGCTCATCTTGGTGGGGTCGCAGTGCACGCCGCCCTTCGCGCCGCCGAACGGCACGTCGACGAGCGCGCACTTCCACGTCATGAGCGCCGCCAGCGCGCGGATCTCGTCGAGGTCGACGTCGGGATGGAAGCGAATGCCGCCCTTGTACGGGCCGCGCGCGCCGTTGTGCTGCACGCGATAGCCCGAGAACACGGCCAGCTTGCCGCTGTCCATGCGCACCGGCACCTCGACGTGCATCTCGCGGAACGGCGACCGCAGCAGCAGGAGGATCTCCGGCTCGAGGCCGATCTGTCCGGCCGCGCGCTCGAGGTACGCCCCGGCGTCCTGCCACGCGGTGCCGCCGTTCGCCCTGCCGGGGAACGGCACGATGGTTGCCTGCTGCGGGACGCGCTGCACCTGGGCCATGAGGGCCTCCTTGCGTGCATGTTCGGCGCCGGTGTCACAGACGGAGATAGGGGAATCCGCCTGCCGACGGTCAGGGTGATCCCCACCCCGAGCGCCCCGCCGCTCCGGGCGGCCGGTGCCATGTAGGGCGCCCACCCGTATCATGCCAGGCGACAAGCGCCGACCGGCGCGGTGGGCTGAGAGGAGTAACCATGACCACGCGGGTCACGTATCGGTGCGACAACGGAGTCGCAACCATCACGATGGACGACGGCAAAGTGAACGCGCTGTCGCCCGCCATGTTCGCCGAGCTCAACGCCGCGTTCGACCGTGCGGCCGCGGACGGAGCTGCCGTCGTGCTTAGCGGGCGCGATGGCGTGTTCTCGGGCGGCTTTGATCTCGGCGTGCTGAAGGGCGGCGGCCTCGATGCCCTGGCCATGCTCCGGGCCGGCTTCGAGCTGGCGGAGCGGCTTCTGTCGTTCCCGGCGCCGGTCGTCGTCGCCTGTCCGGGCCACGCGATCGCCATGGGATTTTTCCTGTTGCTGTCCGGGGACTATCGTATCGGCGCGGCCGGGCCGTTCCGGCTCGTCGCCAACGAGGTGGCGATCGGCCTCACGATGCCCCACGCCGCCGTTGAGATCTGCCGCCAACGTCTGGCGCCGGCGGCGTTCAATCGAGCGATCATTCTCGCCGAGCCATTCTCGCCGGAGGACGGCATCAGCGCCGGCATCCTGGACCGGACCGTAGACGCCGCGGACCTGCTCGCGACGGCACAGGCGGTCGCAGCGCAGCTCGCGCAGCTCAACAGGCCTGCGCACGCGGCCAGCAAACTGCGAGCACGCGGCCAGACGCTGACCGCGCTCCGCGCCGCCATCGAGGCCGACTTCCCGCAGGCTTGAAAGCGTCCGTGCGGACACACCCGCGCCTACGACGTCGCCTTGGCGTCCAGAGGCCGCCCCCCTATACTCAGAAGTGGAATAAGCGCAGCGTTCGCTTCGGAAACACGCGGGGTCTACAGACGGAAGAACTGAGCACTGACGACTGAGGACTGAGAACTTCGATGCCCTACACCATCGTCGACACCTGTATCGGCTGCACCGCCTGCACCAAGCGCTGTCCCACCGACGCCATCACCGGCAGCCGCAACGTCGTACACGTCATCGACCCCAACCTCTGCATCGACTGCGGCGCCTGCGGCGTCGTCTGTCCGCCGGAGGCCATCCTGGACGACATGGGCGACGTCTGCCGCACCTTCCCGCGCAAAGAGTGGCCGAAGGCCATCGTCGTCGAGGACAACTGCATCGGCTCCGGCTGCGAGCTGTGCATCCAGGTCTGCCCCTTCGAGGCGCTGGAGCTGGGCGAGCCGGAGCGCACGCACGGCGACTTCTTCGGCATCGCCGTGCTCAACGAGCGCAAGTGCACCGGCTGCCGGCTGTGCGAGGACGCCTGCGGCTGGGGCGCCATCTATATCGACCCCCCGCGCGAGATGCTGAAGAAGATGGCCTGGCCGGACGAGCCCGAAGCGGCCCCGAAGAAGGGCAAGAAAGAGCTCGCCGAAGCCACCGCCTGACTCGCATCCATCACCCACGCTCCAACGGACCTCACGTCAAGCCCGCGACGCATCGTTCGCGGTTCCAACGCCGTTAAACTTGACGGAGGGGCCGCCGGGCAGACCGCAGGCCGCAGGGAGGGTGCGCGGGCGCGCGACTCACGGCTCGATCCGGCAGATGAGGGATGGTGACGATTCGACACCAGATTGCGGTTGACCCTGCCGCGCGGCCGGTTGCGCGCCGGCGCGCCTGGACGATCGCGGCCACGCCGGCTGCGCTGCTGTCCAGGGTCGACGGGCTGATCGTCGCGGCAGCCGCGATCGGCGGGGTGGTGCTCGTCGCCGCCGACGTCACGCAGCGCTGGATCCTGCCGGAGCGCACCTGGACGCTGGACATCGACGGCCGGTTCAACGCGGAGACGTGGTTCCACTCGCTCGTGCTGGCCGGTGCGGCGCTGGCTGCGCTGGGGATCGCGGCCAGCTTCTCCGGTCAGGGCCGGCGGGTTGTGCTGGCGTGGCTCTTCGTTGGGGCGACGCTGGCGTTCATGTCGTTCGACAAGAGCATCTCCTTCCACGAGCGGCTGGGGCAGTCGCTGGAGGAGACGTTCGAGCTGCATGAGCAAGCGGGTCGGGTGCTGTGGCAGCTGGTGTACGCGCCGCTGCTCGCGTCGTTCGCGCTGGCGTTTCTGTGGTGCGTGCGCCGCGAGCGCCGGGCGAGGACGTGGGTGATCGCGGGGATCGCGGCCTGCGCTTCGAAGCTGCTGCTCGAGGGGCTGATGTTTCCGCTGATCAAGGCCGGGGTAACGTCGGAGCAGGGCGTGCTGTATGGGATCGAGGCGAATGTGGAGGAGTCGGTGCAGCTCCTGGGCTTCGCGCTCTTCTTCGGTGTGCTCGCCCGCCTGCTGATCGAGCGCGTTGCGGCCTTGGGTCCCCAGATCCTACGCGAGGCGCGCCCGGACTGACTTCGGGCCGAGGTCTTACTCCGTGCGCCACGCGTGCCGATATACTCCACGCGATGCTTCGATCCGCCGCCGGCATCATGCTGTTTGCGACGCTTGGCGCCGCCCTGATCGCGTTTGCCTGCGGGGGCGGCTCCGGCACGACCGTGACCGAGCGCACGGTCTCCGCGGATGAGACGCCGAGACCGAAGCCGACGCTCGAGATGTCCAGCGGCTTCGCCGAGGTTGACGCCGTCATCGCCGCGGCGCTCGCGCAGGACGATATCGAGCTTGCGGGTCTGACCGGCTACCAGAAGCTGCCCTGCAGGGCGCCCGAGGAAGCCGGCGATGGCCCGGAGTGCCGGGAGGGCGAATCGGCGGGCGCCGAGGTCGAGGTGCTGGCGGCAACGACGTGTGAGAACGCATGGGTGCGACCCGAGGCCGTGCCGGACGCCTACAAGGTGTCGTTCGCGCCGGATCCGCCCGAGCTGGTCGCCGTTTACACGCCAAGGTTCAGTGACACGGCGTTCGGAGGTGGGTTCGGGGCGACCGCCGTCGCGGTGTTCAAGACAGGCATCCACGAGAACGGCCTGACGCGCGGTACCGCCCTCTACATCAACAAGGGCCGGACGGTGTGGATCCGCAGCGACTGCGCCGACCTCGTCGAGCTCCTCGACCCGGCGGGCGTCGACACATACCTCATCGCCCCCGGCGAAGAAGCCGTCCCGTCACCCACGCCTGTGGCGCAATGAGCGAACGCCGCGTTCGCAAACCCTGACGACTAACGGCCAACGGCTAACCCCTACGACATCACGATGGCGGCGCGGTTCACCTTCGTGGCGTCGCCCTCGCGCTGCCATTCGCTGCTGGTGAAGGCGTTGTTGATATCGTCGAGCTTGAACTTGTGCGAGACGACGTCGCCGTGCGGGTACTTGTTCTTTGTCCGGACGAGGAAGTCAAGCGCCTCGGGGATCACCCACGGGTCGTACATGATCACGCCGACGATCTTCTTCGATCCCCACACCAGCTGCGACGGATCGATGACGGTCGTGTTCCCAAACGAGATATTTCCGATCTCGAGGTAGGTGCCGCCGTCGCGGAGCATCTGCAGGCCCTCCGGCACGACGGCCGGCAGCCCGACGACCTCGACGACGATGTCAGCGCCGCGGTTCTGGGTGAGCGCCTTCACCTTCGCGATGCGCTCGTTGGCGTCGGTCGACTTGCTGATATCGATCACCTCGTCGGCGCCGAAGCGCTTCGCAAGCTCCAGCCGGCTCGGGACGCCGTCGATCGCGATCACCGCGTCGGCGCCCATCTCCTTCGCGACGGCGATCGCGTTCAGCCCCAGGCCGCCCGCACCCTGGATGACGACCGTGTCGCCGTAGCGCATGCCCGCCTTGTTGAGGCCGTACGTCACCTGGGAGAGCGCGCAGTTGACCGGCGTCGCGACCTCGTCGCTGACTTCATCGGGCACCTTGAAGATTTTGCCGCCGGGCTTCAGGTAGTAGTACTGGCCGTACGCCCCGCTGAACTTGCTGATGCTCGGGCCCATGGTCATGAGCTTGGTCGTGCACGCGGCGAACTCGCCCTTGTTGCACTGGTAGCAGCGGCCGCAGTGGTAGAAGTAGGCGTAGCAGACGCGGTCGCCCTCCCTCAGCGGGCGCCCGAGTGAGTCCGTCTTGATGTTCGACCCGAGGCTGTGCACGCGGCCGGTCATCTCGTGTCCGGCGACGTTGCCCGCCATGGCGGCGAACAGCGGCGAGTCGCCCCGCCAGATGTGGAGGTCCGAGCCGCACACGCCGCCCATCGAAACATTGATGACGACGCCCTCCGGTTCCGGCGCCGGCACCTCGAATTCTTGTATCTCGTACCCCTTACCGGGGCCCAACAGAACGGCGGCTTTGCCTGTGGCCATGTCTTCGTACTCTCTCCCTCTGGCCGTGAAACACGGCTCTTGACGCGCAAGTGGAGTGATCGTATCGCCGGCCGCGCCGGTGTCAACGAACCCGGCACGGACGGCTTCCAGAGGCCCGCCGCACTTGCCCGCGCTCCTCCCAGATGTTACTTGTGATAGGCGTAACGAACGGCCTTTTGCTCACCGTTCGAAAGGCCGGGCAGCTTCCACACATGACCTGGTTCCAGCGCCTTCTGCTTATCACGATAGCCGCCACCTTCGTGCTGGTGGTCGTTGGCGGCACCGTTCGCGCGACCGACTCCGGCCTGGGCTGCCCCGACTGGCCGACCTGTCACGGCAAGCTGCTGCCGAAGATGGAGAAGCACACCCTCATCGAGTACTCGCACCGCACGATCGCGTCGGTCGTGGGTGTCCTCTTCCTGGGCGTGACGTACTTCACCTTCAAGACCGAGCGGAAGCGCCCGCTCGTGTTCTGGCTGGCGTTCGCGGCCGGTGTGCTGCTGGTGTGGCAGATCATCCTCGGCGGCATCACCGTGAAGAAGGAGCTGCCGTCGGAGATCGTGGCGCTGCACCTGGGGACCGCCATGTCGTTTATGGGCGTCTGCATCGTCGCCCTGATCATTTCGTCGATGCGGGACCGCGGCTTCTCGGCCTTCGCCTTCGCCGCCGACTCCGGCTTCAATCGCCTCGCCATCTTCACGGCGGCCACGGCCTTCCTCACGCTCGTCCTCGGTTCGTACATCTCCGGAACCGATGCCTCGCTCGCGTGCAAGGGCTGGCCGCTCTGCAACGGCTCGGTCTTTCCCGGCGGCGATTCCGCGGAAGGCCTCCACTGGCTCCACCGGCTTGTCGCAGGCCTGCTCGGCCTCCAGCTCCTCGCCGTGATCTACGTGGCGTTCGAGGAGCGGAAGCGCCAGCCGCTTCTCATCGCGCTGGCCTGTGTGGCGGGTGTGACCTACGTCGCGCAGGCGCTCATCGGCGCCGCCAACATCTGGACCGACCTCTCGGCCGGCATCGTCGTCACGCACCTGTCGCTGGCGGCGCTACTCTGGTGCATCATGGTCGCCATCAGCGCGCTGGCGTTCTACCTGCCCGGCGATGAGGTCGAGGCCCGGCATCGTGGCGAGGCGGCGCGCCGCAAGGAGGCCGAGTGGGCGCGCTGATCACAGATCCCCCCGCTCGCACGATTCGGCTGGAGCGCCAGGGAGCGGCGCTCGCGTCGCCGCGCACCGGGTTCCGGGCAAAGCTCGCCGCGTACGTCGCGCTCACGAAGCCCCGCATCATCGGGCTCCTGCTCATCACCACAGTCCCGGCCATGATCCTCGCCGATCAGGGGATGCCGTCGCTCTGGCTCGTTGCCGCGACCGTCGTCGGCGGCACGCTGGCCGCGGGCGGCGCCAACGCCATCAACTGCGTCATCGACCGCGACATCGACGCCCTCATGCACCGCACGCAGGGCCGCCCGCTGCCGATGGGCGTCGTCGACCCGGCATCGGCGCTGGCCTTCGCGCTGGCGCTCGAGGCCGTCGCCTTCGCGTTGCTGTGGGCGACCTCCAACCTGCTCGCCGCGTCGCTCGCCGTGGCCGCGACCGCGTTCTACGTTTTCGTGTACACGCTGTGGCTGAAGCGCCGCTCGCCGCAGAACATCGTCATCGGCGGCGCCGCCGGGGCCTTCCCGCCGCTCGTCGGCTGGGCCGCCGTCACCGGCAGCGTCTCGGTCGAGGCGGCCATCCTCTTCGCCATCGTCTTCGTCTGGACGCCCCCGCACTTCTGGGCGCTCGCCATCAAGTACCGCGAGGACTACGGTCGCGCCAACGTGCCGATGCTGCCGGTGGTGGCGACGATGGAGTCGACGAAGTCGCAGATCTTCTGGTACGCCGTCGCGCTGGTGCCGGTGTCGCTGCTGCTGGTGGCGACGGGCTCCGTGTCGTGGGTGTACGGCGGTGCCGCGGTCGTGCTCGGCGCGGCGTTCGTGCGGCAGGCGTGGCTGTTGCGGCGCGACGAGTCCCCCGGTGCCGCAATGTCGGTGTTCAAGGCGTCGATCTACTACCTGGCGCTGCTCTTCCCCGCCATAGCCCTCGACCAACTCCTTCTAGGCTGATTCAAGCTGGAGTCGCCGCCCGCCGCGGCTCGATCGATAGCCGTGCTGCGCCTGCTGCCTTCGCGGGGTCGTAGCCACGCACGCATGCAGCTCTCATTGGAGATATTCGCTAAGTTAGGCGCTACACTTGCCGCGTAGCGCCTAATCACAACAGGTCGGGCGCTCGCAGCACGAGTCGCATCGCGTGGTGGAAAACTGGCTATCGGTGCTTCCTCTATCCAGGTGCTTGTGGCATTGAAGATTCGATATTGACACGTCACGTCTGATAACCCTAATATCGACACGATTTCATATAAGGCGGATCGGTCGGCTGAACCGGCACGCGCCACCACTACGTCTCACGGAGGTGCAGAGTGGCGATTCTGCGTACGTTCGGTTTGGTCAGCTTGGTTCTGGCGATCCTACTCGGATTCCCTTTCTCCAAAGATGGCCCTCTGTCGCTCGATAAGATCGCGGTCAGGGCGCAAGTCGCCATGGCGCAGGAGCCTTCGGTGGTTCCCCCCGACACCGTCACGCCGCCAGCCGCGCCCACGCCTACACGGACTCCTGTATCCCCATCCATCATCGCGACCGATACACCTCTCACCCCGGCCACAGCAACGGCGACCGATGCTGGTACTTCAATCGCAACGGCGACACCAACGCCATCCTCACCTGCTGACCTTCCGACACCGACGGTGGATCCCAGCTTGCCGTCGGTGTCGAATATCGCTGACGTTGCGGGTGACGCGGTCGAAGCGATCATCGGCCCGACGGGAGGAAGGCTGGTCACGCAGGATGGCCGGGTGGCCCTTGATGTTCCGGCCGGGGCTACAAACGAAAATCTCACGATAAGGATCACACGTAAGGATCACTCGCAGCAGCTGCCGCCGGTGCCAGATCTGGTAGTCGTCGGTTCGTGGCAATTTGACGCGTTCGACCAAACTGGGTCGGCCGTGCACTTGTTCGACGCGGATCTGTCGGTCACGTACCGGTTCACGAACGCCGACCTCTTCGGGCTCAATCCCATGAACATGGGCGTGTGGAGTTCAAGCGACTCAGCACTTGCCTGGTCGTCGTTGCCGCACGCTATCAATAGTCGAGAGCTTGCCGTCGTTGCAACAACGAATCACTTCAGCGACGAAGCCATCACGGCAACTAAGATGATGAGCGTCGCACCTCTGTTAGATGGCCAGCAAGTGAATCTGCAGAGCGGTGCCGCTTCCCTGAACATTCCGATTGACCTTCCGCCTGGCGTTGGGGGCCTCACTCCGAGCCTTAGCCTCACGTACGATTCGGGCCGCATGGGCGAGATGCGCGGATGGGCGTCGTTGTCTTCGTGGGTTGGCTTGGGTTGGGATCTTGACCCATGCGGATCAATGGCGTCACTCAGGCAACCTATGGCTACGATGCGATCGGCAACATTCAAAATACCCGAACAACCAATCAGTTATGGTACGCGGGGCCGGGTTACGCGCATCCGCACGCCCCATGGCTCGAAGTCCAATCAGGGAACACGTACATCCCCTTCGCCTACGACGCCAACGGAAACACAACCTCGTACGCCTGGTACAGCTACGCATACGACGCCGAGAATCGGCGTACGGGCAACGCATCGGGCGTGACATACCACTACGCTGGTGATGGCTCGCTCGTGAAGCGCACGACGTCGACAGGAAAGACGCTTTACGTTGGGGGGATCTTCGAGAAGAACGTCAACAATTCCGGCACGGTACTGAAAGTCTTCAACTACTACACGCTCGGCGGACGCCGCGTCGCTATGCGCCAGTTCAACTTCGGCGCAACTCCCGGCACACTCTACTTCCTCCTCGCCGACCACCTGGGGAGCACGACTAATGTGCTCACCAGCGCCGGCGCGAGCCAATCGTCCCTGAGGTACTGGCCATACGGCGAGACGCGTTCTTCGTCGGGTATTTCGCCGACCGACAAGCAGTTCACGGGCCAGCAGAACGAACTCAACATCTTCGATCCGGCGGGCTCGTACTTTTACCACGCCAGATTCTACAGTCCGGTGTTGGGTCGGTTCTTGAGCGCTGATCCGATTATTGCCGAGAGCGGTAATCCGCAGTCTTGGAATGGTTACTCATATGGTGGAAACAACCCGATTAGGTACAGCGATCCGACAGGCCGTCGAAGGCTGGACGAGATCGATGCCGATCAAGAGCAGTATCAGATTGAGCAGTACCTGCGGGCGATCGCCAGACAGCAGGAGCGGGACCTCTATCGGCAGCAAATGGAGATCCTGGCACAGTCCGCCGCGCTGAATCTTGTTGGCCAATGCCTGGCCGGTCAGTGCTCAGCAACCACGCCCGTCGAGGCCGCTGGAGCCGGACTGCCCGTTACTTCTTCTGGCATCGCCCACGCGATCTTTGGAGCGATCGGGATATTTTGTCCATGCGGCGACCTTTGGGACGCAGAACTGTCGTACCTGGAAGGAGACGAAGTCGGGGCTGGCTTGGCGACTCTGGGCCTCCTACCCGCGGGTGGCGACGCTGCGAAGTACCTGTTCAAGTATGGTGACGAAGGGGCAGAGATCAGTGCGGGTATGTGGCGCGCGTTGCACCTTCTTCCGCATGCGCCGCCCCCTGGTACAACCTTAGACGCGCTTGGTGCAGCGTCCATAGCCGCCAACAAGAGTTTGTTCGCGCCTGGAACCAGCATCCCGGATTTGCTGACCACTGCCTCACGGTATCCCGCATATCAGCAAACCAACGGGAACTTCAACCGGATTGTCGTCGCGGAGGGCATTATTGGTTATGACGTCAATTCGCGAGAGTACACTGAGGTGTATACGGTGATCACAGACGCGAACAACAATCTCGTGACGGCCCATCCTGGGATCCCTGGTCCGGGTAGATGGTGATTCTATGCCGATTAACGTACTGCTCATCGAATCGACACTGCATGGGACCGTAGTAGAGTACCATCCCGACGTTGATCTCCTGGGACTATTGCCCGAACCCGGGCGCGAAGGCTTTATTCATCTTTCGGCCGTCGATCAGTACGCGGATACCTTCTTCAACTACATTCAGATCGATCGTCTATTGGAGGAATGGTCGCAGCTATACCGCCCAAACCTGTCCGAGAATGAGAGGATGACCCTTCAGGAAGTGGAGCGACTTGCCCGGCGGGCGCGTGACGAGAGGTTGATACTGAAGTTCGTTGGAGACTGAAAGATGGCCGGCGCCAGAGTATGGAGCGTACAACCCCTTGACAACGCACTGATCATAAGCGTACGCTGACGCGCGAACGGACGTTCGCATATCGGAGGCGTGCGCATGGCCCGCAGGGACGCGGCAGATTCAACTTCATCCGGCGCGGAGCCGGTGGCGCTGAGACGTAAGGGTGGCGGCCCCAGGACCGACTCCGGCAAGGCCGTCGTCAGCCGAAACGCCGTCACCCACGGCATCACCTCGCCCCAGGTGCCCATCCCCGGCGTCGAGGACGCCACCGCCTGGGCCGCCTTCCGCCAGTCCGTCATCGATGACCGCGCACCCGAGGGCGCCGTCGAGGAGGCCCTCGTCGACCGCATCGCCGAGCTGTTCTGGCGCCTCCGCCGCGTCGCCCCGTACGAGGCCGAGCTCGTCGCCATCTCCCGCGACCACGTGGATGCCGACTACGCCCGCCGCCAGGCCTTCGGTCCCAGGCCCGAATCCGTCGAGGCCGCCGAGCAGTGGCTCGCCGCCGCGAAGGAGGCGCTCAACGCGCTCGCTGGCGTGGGCGATCCCATCGCCTTCGTCTCGGCGCTCGCCGCCGCCGACTTCATCGACTGCCTCACCGGCGGCGACCTTGAGATGGAGAAGGAGGCCGTTCCAGGGTTCGCTGGCGGCATCCGGGAGGTGGGCGACGACGGGTGGAACGGCTCCCTGATGCGGGGCGCCGTGCGCTCTCTCGCCGAGGCCTATGAGATGGACCCACAGGCGCTCCACCAGAAGATGCTGGACAATCTCGCCGCGCTGGTCGAGCGCCGCGCCCGCGACCTCGAGGCGGTCCTGCGCGAGCAGGACAGCATGCGCCGCGAGCGCCTGCTGCCACCCGCCCAGACGCTCATCGCCGTCTCGAAGTACGAGGCCCACCTCAACCGCCAGCTCTACCAGGCCATCCACGAGCTCGAGGCCCTGCAGGCCCGCCGCCTCGGCCAGCCCCTCCCCCTCGCCCGCCTCCAGATCAACGCCTAAAACATGAAAATTCAGAAACAAACTCCGATTCCGAATCTGCCGCGGCCTTCCAGGTGGCTATCATGACGGCCATGACCACGCCCTCCGCTGATCCTGCGGCGGCCGCGTCCGAGCGCGTACGCGCCGCGCTCGAGGCGCTCGGCTTCGAGCCGCGCATGCTGATCCACGACGCCTCTACGCACACGGCGGAGGAGGCCGCAGCGGCTGCCGCGTGCGAGCTGGGGCAGATCGTGAAGACGCTCGTGGTGTACGTCGCCGCGGAGCCGATGTTCGTCCTGGTGGCCGGGGACCGGCGGCTCGACGACCGGCTGCTCGCGGGCCGCTTCGGCGTCGGCCGCAAGCGGGTGAAGCTCGCCTCGGCGGAGCAGGTGCTCGAGCTGACGGGCTACCCGGTCGGGGGTGTGAGCCCGTTTGGCACGCCCCGGCCGCTGCCAGCCGTCATCGACGACAGCTTCCAGCGGTTCGAGGTGTTATGGCTGGCCGGCGGCGCTGCCAACGCGATCTTCCCTATGCCCCTCTCCGTTGTCGTCCGTCTGACGCACGGCGAAATCGCCGCCGTCTCGACATAAGAGCATTGACTAGGGGGATCGCCGCCGGATAATGGCTCTGGGCATGCCGCGCGCTATGCACGGCACGATGGCCGGACGGCCATATGCTAGTCCAAGCCCAGGAAAGCAGGAGGAGGGATACTCGATGCAACTCGGGAAGAAGTGGCAGTGGCCGCTGATGGCGGTGGCGTTGGCCGGTCTGGCGCTGGTCGCGATGGCGTGCGGGGACGATGACGACGACGGCGGGGATGCGACTCCGGCGGCGACGTCGGAGGGTACGGCCGCCACCGGTGGCGGCGACACGATTACGATCAAGGCGGGGGAGGCGATCAAGATCGGTATCAGCACGACGCTGACCACGGACAACGCGGAGCTGGGCATTCCGATCCGTGACGCCGCGTTGCTGGCGATCAAAGAGTACGGCGACATCGAAGGCTTCACCATCGAGGCGGACCCGCAGGACGACCAGTGCAGCGGTCCGGGGTCGGAATCGGCGGCGGAGAAGCTGATCTCGGACGGCGTAGTGGCTGTCGTCGGGCCCATGTGCTCGGGCGGCGCGGTGGCGGCGCTGGACAACTACGGCGCGCAAAACGTCCTCGTGATCAGCGCCTCCACGACGAACGGAAGCGTGGTGCAGCAGGGGGCGACCAACTTCGCCCGCACGGCGTGGAACGACGACACGCAGGGCGCCGAGATGGCGAAGTACGTCTTCAACACCCTGAGTCTGACGAAGGTGTTGACCGTCAACGACCAGAGCACGTACGGCAAGGGGCTGATGGACGTGTTCAAGGCAGCGTTCACCGAGCTCGGTGGCACCGTCTCGTCGGAGCAGGCCGTCACCGTGGGCGAGCAGGACTTCAGCGCGGTCGTGACGACCATCACCGGCGACGATCCGGAGATCGTAGTGTTCGGCGGGTTCATCGCCGAGGGCGCGGCCCTCGTTCGCCAGTTGAAGGACGCGGGCTACAGCGGAGCGTTTATGGGCGCCGACGGCATCGCGGACCAGGACTTCATCGACCAGGCTGGTGGCGCCGCCGAAGGCGCGTACGTGAGCCGCGGACCACAGCCGGAGAGCAGCAGTTACGAGGATTTCCTGGCGAAGTACCAGGCGGAGTACGGTGCGGACGCGGGGACGCAGTTCACGGAGCACTCGTACGACGCCATGACCATCGTCCTGAATGCCATCAAGCAGGTGGCGAAAGTCGACGCCGATGGCAACTTGACCATCAATAGGGCCGACCTCATCGCCGCGGCGAAGGGGACTACGCTGGAGAACGGCGCGTCGGGTACCGTGCAGTTCCTCGAAGACGGGGACCGCGACATCTCCGCAGGCGCTGTCAACCGCATCGACCAGGTGACCGACGGGGTCCTGACGCAGGTGCGATAGCCCCGGCCTGGCGGCCATACGGACCGATCGCGGGAGGCCGCACAGCTTGCGGCCTCCCGCCTCCATATCAGGCAGGCGGGCACCGTGGAACAGTGGATTCAGCTGACGATCGACGGGATCACGCTTGGGGGCGTGTACGCCGTCATCGCGCTGGGATACACGCTCGTCTACGGCGTCCTGCGGATGATCAACTTCGCGCACGGCGAGCTGTTCATGATGGGCGCCTTCGGAGGCTTCTACACACTCGATGCGTTCGAGAACCACACGAACATGAACGACAGCCTTCCATCGCTCACGATCGCCGTCGCGATCTTTGCGGGTATGGCGACCTCGGTCGTGCTGGCAGTCATCATGGAGCGCCTGGCGTACCGCCCGCTGCGCCACGCGCCGAGGCTGGCGCCGCTGATCAGCGCGATCGGCGTTTCGATCTTGCTGCGAAACTTCATGCTGCGGTGGACGAACGCCCGGCGGCAGGTGTTCCCGCAGGTCTTCCCGCGCGGCAGCATCGAAATCGGCGACATTAACGTGACCTACATCAGGATCTTCCTCGTGGCGCTCTCGGTGCTGTTCATGCTGCTGCTGTACATCTTCATCCAGCGCACGAAGACCGGGACGGCGATGCGGGCGGTTGCGGAAGATCGCGACACGGCCGCGCTCATGGGGATCGACGTGGACCGGACGATCGTGCTGACGTTCGTGTCGGGTGCCGCGCTGGCCGGGGCGGCGGGCGTCTGCTACGCGATGTACACGACCAACGCGGCTGCGGGGATGGGGTTCCTTCCGGGGATCAAGGCCTTTACCGCGGCCGTGCTCGGCGGGATAGGCAGCGTGCCCGGGGCGATGTTCGGGGGATACTTCCTTGGCCTGTCGGAGTCGTACTCGACGAAGCTGATCGGTGCTCAGTACAAGGACGTCGTGGCGTTCGTGCTGCTCGTGCTGGTGCTGATCTTCCGCCCGTGGGGATTCTTCGGGAAGCGCGAAGACAGGCGGGCATAGGGCCATGGCTCGACAGCGACGGCGCCTGCCCCGGTCGCTGACCGCCGAGCCCGTACGTGAGCGCGTCGACCGATTCCGCGCGACAACTGCGGGCGTGCAGTTCTTCCGCTTCGGACCGTACGCATTGTTGCCGCTGCTGGGAGCGGCTGCGGCGATGTCGCCGGCGCTGCTCTCGACGCGGCTGACCTTCCTCCTGATCCTCGTCGCGGCCTACATGATGATGCGCGTCGTGGACAACATCTACGGGGTGGTGGTCCTGGCGATCGCGCTGGCGTTGCTGCCGACCGCGATGGACGGCTTCGAGCGCAACATCATGTTCAACGTGGCCCTGTACACGCTGCTGGGGATCGGGCTGAACGTGGTTGTGGGATACGCCGGACTCCTCGACCTGGGCTACGTAGCGTTCTTCGCCGCGGGCGCGTACCTCTACGCACTGGTGGTCGCTCCGGATGCTGGGTCATCGGAGTGGGCCCAGAACTGGGAACTGGGGATAACGTTCTGGCCGGTCCTGCCGCTCGCGCTGGTCGTCGCGGCGCTCATCGGCGTGGCACTGGGCGTGCCGGTGCTCCGGCTGCGCGGCGACTACCTGGCGATCGTCACGCTGGGCTTCGGCGAGATCATCCGCATCATGGCGAACAACGAGGACTACTACACGAGCGGGCCGCGCGGGCTGTTCCTCCTGCCTAAACCGCCGTTCTTCGGCCGCGAGCTGGACACTGCACAGGAGCTCTACTTCGTGGTCCTCGTCGTTGCCTTCGTGGCCGTCTTCGCCGCCGAGCGGATACGCGACTCCCGGGTGGGCCGGGCGTGGGAAGCGATCCGCGAGGACGAGGACGTCGCGTCCTCGATGGGCATCGACACGACGATCTACAAGCTGCTGGCGTTCGCCATCGGCGCCGCGATTGGAGGCGTCGGAGGCGTGATCGTCGCCGCGAAGCAGGGGTCCGTATTTCCCACAGACTTCAACCTCGACGTGTCGATCAACGTCCTGGCTCTGGTGATCATCGGCGGGATGGGCAACGTGCGCGGGATCCTGCTCGGCGCTCTCCTCGTCGTGGGGCTGCCAGACGTACTCCGTGACTTCAATCTCGACCTCGGGTTCGTGACATTCCAGAACGTCGGCGCGGACTACCGCCTCGTGATCTTCGGTGCGGCGCTGGTTGCGGTGATGGTGCTCCGGCCCGAGGGGCTGCTCCCATCGCGGCGGCGGGCGGCCGAGTTCCGTGAAGCAGAGCTGCTCGAGCAGGAATACGCGACGTAGGTTATGGCGATCCTTTCCGTACGCCACGTGTCGCGTTCGTTCGAAGGGCTGGTGGCCCTGAACGACGTGAGCATTGATGTCGAACCCGAAACGATTGTGGGCGTGATCGGGCCGAACGGCGCCGGCAAGACCACGCTGTTCAATATCCTCACCGGCTTCTACCGGCCGACCTCGGGTGAAGTGTGGTTCCTTGACAGGCGGGTCGATGGACTGCCGATGCACAAGATCGCCGCGGCGGGGATCAGCCGCACCTTCCAGAACATTCGGCTGTTCTCGAACATGACGGCAATAGAGAACGTGCTCGTCGGACAGCACCTGCACCTGGGGACGAACATCGCGACGGCCGTCCTGCGTCCGCCGGCGACGTCGCGGTCGGAGCGCCGAGCTGTCGAGCAGTCGGCGGAGGTTCTCCGGTTCGCGGGACTCGTGGGACGGGAGAACGAACTCGCCCGCAACCTCGCGTACGGCGAACAGCGGCGCCTGGAGATCGCCCGGGCGCTGGCGGTACGGCCGCGGCTGATCCTGCTGGACGAGCCGACGGCCGGGATGAACGCCGGCGAGAGCATGGCCATGATGAAACTGATCCGGGAGCTGCGGGACGACCTGCACGTGACTGTGATGCTCATCGAGCATCAGATGCGGGTTGTCATGGGCGTGTGCGAACGCATCACGGTGCTTGATTACGGCGAAAAGATCGCGGAAGGAACTCCGGCAGAGGTACAGCGGGACCCGCGCGTGATCGAGGCGTACCTCGGGACCGGACATCTGAAGCGGCAGGACGCCGGCTCGTGAAAGAGGACACGGCTCCGGCCGCGGCGCAGTCCGCCCACCTGGAACTCGACGGCGTGGTGTCGGGCTATGGCCAGATCATGGCGATCAAGGGCATCACGCTGCGGGTGCAGACGAGCGAGATCGTTGCGCTTATCGGGGCGAATGGCGCAGGCAAGTCGACAACGCTGCGGACCATTTCAGGGTTGCTTCGGCCCCGATCCGGGCGGATCGGCTTCGAGGGCGAGCGTATCGACTCGGTCGCGCCGCACAAGATTGTCGCACGGGGAATCTCCCAGGTGCCGGAGGGCCGCGCGATCTTCAGCCGGCTGACCGTGCGGGAGAATCTGGAGATGGGGGCGTTTCAGCGAAACGATCGATCGGGGATCGAAGCGGATCTCGAGCGTGTCGTGGCGATTTTCCCGCGTCTGCGCGAGCGCCTGAAGCAGGATGGGGGCACCCTCTCGGGCGGGGAGCAGCAGATGCTGGCCATCGGCCGGGCGCTGATGGCGCGACCCCGGCTCCTGCTGATGGACGAGCCGTCCATGGGGTTGTCTCCTGTGCTGGTCGAGACGATCTTCGAAACCATCGTCGACATCAACCGGAGCGGGACGACGATCCTGCTGGTGGAGCAAAACGCGGCGATGGCCCTGCAGGTCGCGACCCGAGGGTACGTGCTGGAGTCCGGCGCGATCGCCCTCGAGGCGTCAGCATCGGACCTGCGGGCGAGCGACCTCGTGCGTAAGACCTATCTCGGAGAAGCGTAGGGGTCGTGAGCGCAGTCTGCATAGCCTTGCGGCCGACCGGACCTTAGCAGGTACCGTCGAGGCAGCCGGTGGCGCTGTTGAACGCGGCGGCCAGGGACTCGCGGAAGACGATCATCGCCAGGAGGACGATGCCGACGGCGACGATCGTGATGATCATGCTGTATTCGGCAAGGGTCTGTCCGCGGTCGCCGCCAGCCCGGGCGCGGAACTCGGATGCGGCTGCGAGCACGCGGAGGACGGCATCGGTGAGCATGTGAGGAGGCCCTCTTGCGGGGAGGGATGTGGCACACGGTTGGCGCCGCTACAGAGGAAACGGCGCCCAGCAACCCGGTGTTGCAGTGCTCTGCCGGGGCACGCGGCAGGACGGTGCCGGCTCAGCTTCGGCAAACGACATAAGGTTGGCATTGTGCAGACTGTCACGAACCCTTGACCGTACATATGAGCGGCGCGATACTGGCGGCGATTTGGCCCCCCGGGAGGGTGCCGGATGGCTCTGGAGCGCCCGGGGTCGATGGGGTAGGCGGGAGCGACCCGCCGGGGCGTGGCTGACTCCCGCGAAGGGTGGGGGCGCCGGGGGTGAGGTTTGCGCAGGTCCATCGTTTCCCGCCTGATGGTCGCCGGCCTTCTTGGAGGGCTGGCGTTCCTCTTCTCGGGCTGCAGCATCTTCAGCAGCCCTCAGAACACGTTCGCACCCGCGGGTGAAGTCGCAGAAGACCAGCGCTCGCTGTTCATGCTGACGATGTGGTTCGCCCTCGCGATCATGATCTTCGTCGAGGGCGGCTTGGTGGCCATGATGATCGTGTTCCGGAAACGGAAGGGACACGAAGCGCTCCCGAAGCAGGTACACGGGAACAACGCACTGGAGCTGGGCTGGACCATCGCGCCGGCCCTGCTGCTTCTGGCGTTCGTGCCGTTCGTTGTTGGTGGCATCGTGGAACTGGGGAACACACCGAAGGACGCGATCACGGTCGAGGTGAACGCGTTCAGATTCGGGTGGTATTTCGGCTACCAGGCACCTGACGGCACGCTTGTCGAAGGTGATCCATCGAGCGTTTCGGATCCCGGGCCGGGCCTGTACGTCCCGTTAGGCAAGAAGGTGGAGTTGCGGCTGCACTCGGTGGACGTGATCCACAGCTTCTGGGTGCCGAAGCTCGCGGGCAAGACGGACGTGATCCCCGGGCGCACGAACCACATGTGGATAAAGGGCGACAAGCTGGGCGACTACGCCGGCCAATGCGCGGAGTTCTGCGGACTGAGCCACTCCCAGATGCGGTTCCATGTGAAGGTGGTGACCCAGGCGGAATACGACCAGTACGTGCAGGGGCTGGTCACGGCTCGTGATGGCTCGCCCGGCAATGATGAGTTGGCATCGGGGCAGACATCAGGCGGATCGGGAGAGTAAGGAAGATGGCGGCAACCTCGATCCCGAAGCGAATGTCGTTTCCGCAGGCGATGCGCGAGGCGCGCGCGGCGGGAGCGACCTACCAGGGCATCTGGAGCTGGCTGACGACGGTCGACCACAAGCGCATCGGCATCATGTACGGGGCGGCGGCGTTCTTCTTCTTCGTGGTGGGGGGCGTCGAGGCGCTCCTGATCCGCGTCCAACTCGCCGCACCGGAACAGTCGTTCCTGAACCCGGATCAGTACAACCGGATCTTCACGATGCACGGGACGACCATGGTGTTCCTCGTCGTGATGCCGATGAGTGCGGCGTTTTTCAACCTACTGGTCCCGCTGATGATCGGCGCGCGGGACGTGGCGTTCCCGCGTATGAACGCGTTCAGCTTCTGGGTGTTCATGGGCGGCGGAATCCTGTTGAACGCCAGCTTCTTCACGGGAGGTAACGTCTTCGCCGGAGAGCTGGGCGCGCCGGATGGTGGCTGGTTCGGGTACGCGCCACTGACGTTGAAGCAGTACAGCGGCGGCCACGGCATCGACTACTGGGTCATCGGGCTGCAGATCCTGGGGATCGCTTCGCTTGCCGGCGCGTTCAACTTCATCGTCACGATCCTGAACATGCGCGCGCCGGGTATGACCCTGTTCCGGATGCCTGTGTTCGTGTGGATGACGCTGGTCACATCGTTCTTGCTGATTTTCGCGATTCCGGTCATCAGCGTGGCGCTGTTCCAGCTGACGTTCGACCGCGCGTTCGGCGCGAACTTCTTCAACGTGTCGGCCGGAGGCACGCCGCTGTTGTGGCAGCACATGTTCTGGCTGTTCGGGCATCCGGAGGTGTACATCCTGATCCTGCCTGCGATGGGCATCGTTTCGGAGATCCTTCCGGTGTTCAGCAGGAAGCCGCTGTTCGGGTATCCGTTCGTGGTCTTCAGCGGCGTGGCGATCGGATTCATGTCATGGGGTGTGTGGGCGCACCACATGTACACGACGGGTCTGGGCTCGGTGGCGAACAGTGCGTTCGGGATATCGACGATTCTGATCGCGATTCCCACCGGGATCAAGATCTTCAACTGGATGGCGACCATGTTCGGGGGCACGCTGAACCTGAAGACGCCGTTCTACTTTTCGGTCGGTTTCATCGCGATGTTCACGATCGGAGGACTGACCGGCGTGACGCACTCGATTGTGCCGTCGGATTACCAGCAGCAAGACACGTACTACATCGTGGCGCACTTCCACCAGGTGCTGTTCGGCGGGGCGATCTTCGGGCTGTTCGGCGGCGCGTACTACTGGTTCCCGAAGTTCACGGGCAAGCTGATGAATGAGACGCTGGGGATGATCAACTTCTGGCTCATCTTCATCGGCTTCAACCTGACGTTTCAGCCGATGATGGTGGCGGGCCTGATGGGCATGCCGCGCCGCATTCACACATACCCGAGCGACTACGGTTGGGAGTTCTGGAACGCGATGGCCACCGTCGGTGCGTTCACCATCGCGCTCGGCGTTCTCGTGTTCATGGTGAATTTCGTGCTGAGCATGCGAAAGGGGGAGGCGGCGAGCGACGATCCCTGGGACGGGCGGACGCTGGAGTGGACAATCCCCTCACCGCCGCCGGCGTACAACTTCGCCGAGATCCCTCACGTCCACTCGCTCGACGACTTCTGGCACAAGAAGTACACCGAGGACCGCGACGGACGGCCGGTGCCGGTGCCGGCAGGCGCTTCGGACACGTCGCACGGCGACGGGCACGCGGGCGGGCATGGCATCCATCTTCCATCGCCCTCGATCATGCCCCTGATCGCGGCGGTGGGTTTCCCGATCATCGGATTGGGGTTGGTGTACGTGAACGACACGAGCGAGGTGTGGAGCTGGTTGGGAGGCGGGTCGCTGTACCTGCTGATGCGGCCGCTCATCGCGGTGGGCGCGGCGATCATGGTGGTGGGGCTGTACGGCTGGGCGCTAGAGCCCGCGACGGAGGAATAGACTCGTGGCGCACGCATTGCCGGCAGGCGGACATTTAGAGACGAACACGGGTCTCGACAACCGGAAGCTGCTCATGTGGCTCTTCCTGGGATCGGACTGCCTGTTCTTCGGCTCGCTGATCTCCGCGTACCTGCTGTACCGCGACCGCAGCGTCGTGGGGCCGTACCCGTCGGAGCTCTACGATATCCCGTTCACGTCCGTCAGCTCCTTCGTGCTGCTGATGAGCAGCTTCAGCATGGTGCTGGGGCTGTCCGCGTTGCAGCGGGGCAACATCCGCGGCATGCGTATCTGGCTGTCGTGTACCGCGTTTCTGGGTGTGCTGTTCCTGGGTGGACAGGCGTTCGAGTTCACGGAGTTTTACCGGGAGGGGTTAACTCTGCACCAGAACCTGTTTGGCACAACGTTCTTCGTGCTAACCGGGTTCCACGGAGCGCACGTGTCGGTCGGCGTGTTGATTCTGCTGTCGATTGTGGCATCGTCTTTCCGGGGCCGTGTATCGTCCGATGATCCGCTGCCCGTGGAGATCGCGGGCCTGTACTGGCACTTCGTGGACATCGTCTGGATCATCATCTTCACGCTGGTGTATCTGGTGGAGCCGACATCGTAATGAAGTCATTCTTCGAGAACCCGGAGATGTTGATGGGCGCGCCGTTGCTGGCGCTCGGTGCGGCGGGCGCCGTCATCGCGTTGGCGGCGCTATTCATGTACTGGATTAATCCGACGCCTTCGTCATAGGAGACCGCGCATGAAGAGCTTCTTCGAGAACCCCGAGATGCTGTTTGGCGTGCCGCTGCTGGCGCTGGGCCTGCTTGGAGTCCTTATCGCGATGGGCGGGCTGGCGAACCCGGAGAAGGCACCGGGCCAGGTGGTCGTGCACCACGGGCATCCGGGCGACCTCGAGTACCTCAAGATCTTCGTGACGCTGGCCGTCATCACGCTCTTCGAGGTGGCGCTGTTCTACATCGACATGGACCGCAAGTTGCTCATTCCCTCGCTCATCGTACTTTCGGCGGTGAAATTCATCATGGTCGTGTCGTGGTTCATGCACTTGAAGTTCGACAGCCGGCTGTTCACAACAGCGTTCGCGGCGGGCCTGCTCCTCGCGGGCGCGGTGTTCACGGTCGTCCTCGCGACGCTGGGCAGTAACCTGGTGTAGGCGACCCCGGGTATCGCCACGGCCTGAGCAACCGCGGTGGAGGGAATCATGCTCGTACCGCTTCTCCACACCGCCAACGGCCCGTACCAGTTCACCTGGCACCTGCATCCGGATGTCCTGCTGCTGTGCTTGTTCCTGCTCGTGAGCTATTTCTACGCCATTACGCAGCTTCGGGACCTGGTCTCGGACGCGGGGCGGGTGAAACGGAGTCAAGTCGTGCTGTACTGCTCCGGCGTGGCCTCGCTGTACCTGGTGGCGGGGACGCCGGTTCACGACATCAGCGAGCAGTACTTGCTGACCGCGCACATGTTCCAGCACACGACGTTCACCATGATCTCGGCGCCGCTGCTGCTGATGGGAATCCCGGCGTGGATATGGCAGGCGCTATTGAGGCCGCCGGGCATGATGGCGCTGGGCAGGGTGCTGACGCATCCGGTGGTGGCGTTCGGCGCCTTCAACGCGCTCTTCGTTGCCACGCACCTGCCGGAGGTGGCGAACTACGCGCTGTATCACCACTGGTTCCACCTGCTCGTGCACGTGGCGCTCGTGGCCTCAGCGCTGCTGATGTGGTGGCCGGTGCTGAGCAACGTGCTGGAGCTGCCGCGCATGGGACCGCCGCTGCGGATGTCGTACCTGTTCGTACAGTCGCTGCTGCCGACGGTGGTTGCGGCGTTCGTGACGTTTGCGGATGGGGCCGTGTACAGCTTCTACGAGAAGGCCCCCCGGGTGTGGGGGATCACGGCCGTCGAAGATCAGCAGATCGCCGGTGGCGTGATGAAGCTGATCGGCAGCCTGATCCTGTGGGGGCTCATCGCGTTGATCTTCTTCCAGTGGTACGCCGAGGAGCAGGCGCGGGATGAGAGCCCCGCCTCGTGGCCGGAGATCGAGGATGAGCTGGAGGCGCTGGGGCTCACGGGCGGCCGACGGTAGCGGGCATCGTGAGGCTGGCGGCGGCCTGAGCCAGATGCCCTGAGGGAGCAGCCAAGACCGAGCTCTGTAGATCGCACTGGATGGCAGGCGTCTGCCCAAGGGGGCCTGCCGAGACACCCTGCAGCGCCCCCCGGCTCCTCATCGGTTCGGCCGCTCGGGGCGGCGGGCAGGGCTGGCAGTCGCCGCCTCGCGACGAAGAGGAGGCCACAACCCCTCAGGATGGCCTCCCTCTGTGTCTGTGCGGGTCGTGCGCGACTACTGGGCGGTGATCGTGCCGGTCATCTCGACGATGTGGAAATCACAGCGAAAATCGTAGGTGCCGGGCGCCAGGTTCAACGTTACCGTTCCTGACTGCCCGCTGCGGATACTCGCCGGGTCGGAGCAGCCAGGCTCGCCCTTTTTGCAGATGCCGGTGGGGAAGCTCCCACTGAGGGCGACATCGACGTTGTGAAGGGCGGCCCCGTCGTTCTTCAGCTGGATGATGACCTCGGTGTTGGCCGTCACCGTCAGTTCGGTGACGTCGAACTTGTTGTCCGTCATCACGATTGCGAGCGCGCCGGGAGGGGCGGGCGTCGCGTCTCCGCCGCCCGGACTCGGCTCGACCGTGGGGCCGGCGTGGACCTCTTTGTTGTCCTCGTCGTAGACGGCGGCGACGGTGCCGCCAATGGCCAGGGCGCCGATACCCGCCACGGCGACAGCGAACCACTGCCAGCGCGGGACCGAGGGGTTCGTGGCGAAGTAGCCGGAGACGAGCAGGATTCCGAGCGCCACGCTGATTGCCATAATCGAGGCGCCGGTGGTCGGGAGCGCGAGGTAGATGCGGGACATGCCGTAGATGACCACAAGGGCGAAGGCGAGGACGCCGACAGGCACGAACAGGGCGAGGGCGAGGCGGTCGTACATGCGATTGGGCGCTTCGCCGGGCTCCCCGCCGGAGCTGGACTCCAGCCGGTGAGTCTGGAGGCTCCCGGGGACGAGGAATTCCTGGTGCTTCTCGACGATGGAGAAGGCGTTTTCGCGGGCGGTGGAGTAGTCGACCATGGCGTTGTTGTTCGCCCAGCGGGTCTCGACCACCAGTTGCACGTTGCCTTCCGGGTGGGCCGTACGGCTGATACGCATGCCGTGGTAACCCCGCATCGTGGATGCGATGGCTCGGTGGGCCTCAAGCTCGTTGACGAGCGAGTCGGCCCGGGCAGCGCTGCCGGCCGCAATCTGGGCGAGGATTGTGTGCACGTACTCCATGATCACCTGCTTGTCTGCAATTTCGGGGCCGAATCCGGCCGCTGCACGTTCCAACCGGCTCTTGTGTGAAAGCCGCCACATAGTAGCCAGCCCCCCGTTTAGGCACTAGTGCGCGGCCCGACGTGAGCTGCCAGTTGTGGGGGTCATGCGGTGTGTGGCCGGAGTGCGTCAGGGGCCCGCGGTGGGGGCGGGTGTGGCGGAGGCGGGGCCTTGGGCGAGGAGGAGCTGGAGGACGCTCTCTACCTCATCGATGGCGACGAGGCCCTCGTACTTGGCGGCGATGCGCCCGTCGCGGCCGATGACGAAGATCCAGGGCTCACTCTGAAGGCGCCACTCGAGGGCGGCCGGGACGGGGTTCTGGATGTTGGTGGCGCGAAGGTCCCGGAGTGAGTACGGCTCGATGTGGATAAAAATGGCTTCGTCGCCGTAGCGCCAGGACAGCGGGTCGACGACGAGGTCGAGCACCGGGCCGCAGGTGCGCGACGTGCAGAAGGCGGGCGTGGCGAACGCGACGACGATGGGCTTTCCGGTCTTGAGCGCGTCGGCCACCGTGGTGGTGTGCATCGCCTCGCGGAAGGGGAAGGATGAGTCGATCTCCTCGATGGGCTCCGTAGCCGTGGTGGCCTGCACCGATGCTGGCGCCGGATCGCCCAGTCCAGGCTCGACGCTGTCTTCGAGGACGTTGAAGCGATACGGGACGACCGTCTCGTCCCCGTCACGGAGGATCGTGAACTCGGCCCCCCAATCGCCGGGTTCGCTGAAGGTGACGTGGGTCACATACGCTCCGCCCTCGCCGGTGACCGTGCGCCGGTAACTGTTGTTCTCGTCGATGAAGCTGAGCTCGGATGAGATAAGGCGCGCGTCCGATTCGCCAGCGAGGCGTGGCCTATCGCCGTTGAGGTTGTAGAAGCGCACGTGCAGGCCGGCATCGAGGAGGAGATTATCGTCCGCGTCCAGGAGCTGCATGACGACGCGGTTCGCGCCGACGGCGAGGGGGCCGTTGATAATGCCGGGAAAGAGGTCGCCCTCGCCCAGCGTGACGACTTCGGGGAAATCGGGAACGTCGTCGCCCGAGCCGCAGGCGGCCGACAGGGCCGGGAGGAAGACGAGCGCCAGGAGCAGCGCGAGGTGGCGGGTGATGCGCACGGCTAGATTCTAGCGGCTGGCGGCGGCAACCGAGGTCACAGATGTTGCGAACACAGGTCCGGGTGGCAGGCGTCAGTACGCGTCGAGCTCGTGGAGGCGGTCGTCGCTGATGCCGAAGTAGTGGGCGATCTCGTGGCGGACGACGCGCGCGACGCGCTGTTCGAGATCGGCCTCATCTGCGGCGAGGTGTTGAAGGGGCTGGCGGAAGATGACGATGCGGTCAGGAACGACCATGTTGTAGCCGGCAGTGCGGCGTGTCAGGGGGATGCCTCGGTAGACACCGAGGAGCGTCGAGCGGGGAGGGGCGCCGGTGCGGGCGTAATCGTCGGGACGGGCCCACTCTTCGACGGAGAACTCGACGTTTGCGATACGGCGTGCGAACTCCGGCGGAAGGCCATGGACTGCCTCCGCCACCAGGCGCTCGAACTCTTCCAATTCGACTTCGTGCATCAGAGCGTCACGATGTCCCCGCGGCGCCAGAGGTACCACGTCGCGGCGCTGCGGTAGGGCCGCCACGGGTGGGCAATCTCCTCCATCTCGGACGGCTTCGGGAGTTCGGGGAGATCGTATGCCGCCTTCATGTTGGCCCGGATCCCGAGGTCCCCGACGGGCAGCACATCGGGTCGCCCGAGGCAGAAGAGGAGCAGCATGTCAGCCGTCCAGCGGCCGATGCCTTTAACCTGTGTGACCATCTCGATGACCTCATCGTCGGGTGAGCGGGCGATCAGGCGGTCGCTGAGGCGGCCCGTCGCGAACTCCTCGCCGAGGGAGCGCATGTAGCCCATCTTCTGGCGGGAGACGCCCGCGCCGCGAAACTGCGCGTCCTCGAGAAGGGCGAGCTGGTGCGGCAGCGGGATCTTGTTGTCGAAGAGGGCGAGGAAGCGGCGCTCGATAGCGGCCGCGGCGGGGCCGGCGAGCTGCTGGTAGAGGATGGCGCGGAGCAGGGACTCGTAGGGTTTGCCGCGGACCTCGAGCTGGTAGGGGCCGCAGAGCTTCACGATGGCACGCATCACGGGGTCACGACGGGCGATGTGCTTGCGGGCGGCCTCGGCATTGTAGGGCAGGGCGCGACGGCGCATGAGGCCGCGGACGTTGACGGCGGGCCCGGAATCGGTGGGTGGGCCGGCAGACGTCTTCTTGGTAGGAGCCAAGGCCTACTCGCGGTTCCAGACGCCGGCGGCGGCGCGCTCGATGGACTCCATGGCCTCGGCGATAGCGGCGTTGGCCGCGGTGTCGCCGTCGCCTTCGATGCGGTTGATAAGGCTGCCCAGGTAGTCGCGCACGGTCTGCAGCCGGTCGACCACGGCCTCCACCGTCGTTACCTTGAGCGGGTCGGGTGCCACGGCATCGGCGGCGAGGAAGCGCGCGATGGGTTTAGGGGCGGCGTTGACCACGAGCTGGAGGACATCGGGGCGGGCGTAGTGGCCGGCGACGTCGCGGGAGTGCTTTTCGCGCAACGCGGCTTCGAGGTCGATCTCGGCGTAGAGTGTTTCCTCCACGTCGTAGACAGGGCCGGCGAGGTATTCGCCGTTCGGGCCGATGATGGCAGTGCCGCCGTTCGCCGGCGTGCGGTCGCCGCCGAGATGCTCGGGCATGGAGCCCGGTGTCACGACGCCACAGGACGAGACGACGTAGCAGGCGCCTTCGAAGGCGTACTGGCGGGTGCCGAAGCCGATGTGGTTGTTCTGGCTGGTGTAGGCCGGCCACACGGAGCAGTGCACCTGCTCGCCCTGGGCGTACAGCGCGTACTTGGCGAGGGTCATCTCGTGCTCCCAGCAGATCAGGCCGCCGAGGCGTCCCAACGGCGTCTCCAGGACGTCGAGGTCGGAGCCATCGCCGAAGCCCCAGATGGTGCGCTCCGTGAATGTGGGCATGAGCTTTCGGTGGCGGTGCAGTACCTCACCATCGGGTGAGAGGTAGAGCAGCGTGTTGTACAGCGTCCCGCGAGAGACAGTGTCGCGCTCGTTGATTCCTATCACGACGTAGGCGTGGGCTTTCCTGGCGGCCTGCGCGAGGCGGTTGGTCGAGGTGGACGGAATCTCGACGGCGTTCTTCCAGAGGTTGGCATATGTCTCGCCGGAGAAGACGTTGGGTGTGGTGTGCCAGAAGGGGTACCCGGGCACCCACGTCTCCGGGAAGACGATCAGCGAAGCGCCGACCTTGCCGGCGGAAGCGATGAGCTCGCAGGCCTTGTCGATAGTGCCGTCGCGATCGAGGAAGACTGGTGCGGCCTGGATCGCAGCGGCTGTGAACTTTGGAAGGGTGTCGCCCATGAAGCCTCCGGGTACATCGCCGAGCCGGGGCCACGGCGCGCGGAGAGTATAACGGCCCGGGAGAGGCGCTGGGCCGCTGTGCGAGCCCCAGGTGGATGGCGACGCTACGGACAGGAGCCGGCGTTGATGAGGAACTGGACCTGGAGGAGCTGGTCGCCGCTACTCACGACACCGTCCTTGTTGATGTCCATGCTCACCAGCCGCAGCGACGGCGTCACCTCGCGGGCAATCTCGAACGCCAACAGGAGCTGATCCCCCGAGGTCACGATGCGGTTCGGGTTGAAGGGGGGCCTGGCGCCCAGCGACGGGCTGTCGACGTTCCGCGGGCTAACCAGCCAGTCGAGCCGTCGCGCGAGACCAGGGCGCACGCGCGCGGATCGCCGATCATGCCATAGTCCCCTATGGACGGATATCGTCCGCCGTCAGCGGTGGTCACGCGAGCATCAGAATATCCAGCGAACGATCATCCTACTCCAGCGCCCGGTAAGCTGCGTGCCATGCGGCAGACAAAGATCGTGGCGACACTGGGCCCGGCGTGCGAAGGCGAGCGCACTCTGCGCGCGCTCATCGAGGCCGGCGCGGATGTCCTGCGCCTTAACTTCTCGCACGGCACGCGCGAACAGCACGCGCGGAACATCCACGTCGCGCGCCGGCTGGCGAGGGAGTGCGGCCGCACCATAGCGATCATGCAGGATCTTCAAGGCCCGAAGATCCGGGTCAATTCTCTGAGCAATGGCCCCGTGCGTCTTCGCAGCGGCGCACGTTGCGTCATCTCCCCGACGGCCCAGGACAACTCCGTTGGGCGGTTCTCCACCACCTATCCGCGCCTCGCACGCGACATCCGGCCCGGTCAGGCGGTGCTGCTCGACGACGGCGTGATGGAGTTGCGCGTTACCGCCATAAGGGGGGACGACGTGGTCTGCGAGGTCGTGCGCGGCGGCGTGCTCCACGATCGCAAGGGGATGAACCTGCCCGGCGTGCGTGTCGTTGCGCCGGCGCTCACCGCAAAGGATCGCGCCGATCTGCGCTTCGGGCTGTCGCGCGGCATCGATCTGGTCGCACTGAGCTTCGTACGGAGCCCGAAGGATGTGGCAGTCGTGCGGTCCGAGATGGCGCGAGCGGGACGGAAGGCGCCCGTCATCGCGAAGATCGAGAAGCCGCAAGCGCTGGAGCATCTGGATGGCGTGCTCCGGGCGTTCGACGGCGCGATGGTTGCGCGCGGCGACCTGGGCGTGGAGCTGCCACCGGAGCAGGTGCCGGGCGCGCAGAAGCGAATCATCGCGCGCGCGAACGCGCTGGGCAAGCCCGTCATCACTGCCACACAGATGCTGGAGTCGATGATACGGACCGCCCAGCCGACCCGGGCAGAGGCATCGGACGTTGCGAACGCCGTGCTGGACGGCACCGACGCGGTGATGCTCAGCGGCGAGACAGCCGTCGGCAAACACCCCGTTGCGGCGGTTCTCGCCATGGACCGCATCGTGCGAGCAGCAGAGGAACTGGAGCCGCGAGACCAACGCCCCGCAGCTCCACCGACGGCCAGATCGCGAGGTCGCGCACGTGCCGTCTGCGCGGCAGCGGCGCAACTCGCGCGGGATCTCCCGGCCGACGCGATTGCCGTCCACACGCGATCCGGGCACACCGCAAAGACGCTTTCGCAGCTCCGCTCGGGCGTTCCCGTATACGTTCTGTGCGAGCGCGAAGCCACGGCCGCTGAGCTGTCGCTCTACCACGGCGTACAGGCCGCCGCGATTGGGAGCGCCGGCGACGACGATATGACGGCCCGCATCGCGCATGAGCTATTCGCGCGCGGCCTGGTGCACGGCGGTGCAGAAGTGGTGGTCGTGGGCGCATCGCCGGGCTCCCGCGCTGGGATTACAGACTTCGTGCGCGTCGTCCGCGTGTCGGTGTAAGTGCTCGCCGGGACGCTGGAATCCGACGACGGCGCCGCCTCTGATGGCACGAGCGTCGGGTGGCGCCGCTCAGGGACAGGAGCCGAGGGTGATCATGAACTGGACCTGGAGGAGCTGGTCGCCGCTGGAGACGACGCCGTCCTTGTTGATGTCCATGTTGACCAGGCGCAGCGACGGCGTGACCTCTCGGACGATCTCCAGCGCCAG
>Ga0326597_10000713_pt1 | contig 57519 bp, 34 predicted proteins | sample RVTome_12_FD_203789 | JGI IMG/M metagenome (GOLD analysis project Ga0326597, IMG submission 203789) | Soil microbial communities from uranium-contaminated site in the Upper Colorado River Basin, Wyoming, United States - RVT100D185 | ecosystem: Environmental > Terrestrial > Soil > Contaminated >...
CAAGCAGCGCCCCTATACCAGAAACATCATTGCGCAGGTTGAGGCGTCGGAAGTCTAAGGGGCCGATCTCAAGGGGGATGCCCAACAGCTTGGCTGCGCCTACCCCACCGCCCGCCCCGTCGACCGCGCCACCGACCAGAGCGCGGCGCCGAGCAAGATCCACCCGGCCGCGATCCCGAGGATCGGCAGCTCGATATCAACCGCGCCCAAAGCGGCAAACATCACGGGGCTCAAGCCGACCACGATCGGCACGCGACGCCATCGGCCCCAGCTCTGCCCGTCCCGAAGGACCGCCAGGCCGACGATCACGAGTGCCAGGAAGCCGCCCAGGCTGGCGGCCAGGACGAACAGCGAGTAGGGCAGGACAAACGCGTCGCCCTGAGGCACGTAGACGCCGGGGAGCATCGGGTATCCGAGCGCCAGCACCGACCCCACGACGCCGACGATCGCAAGCGCGATGCCGGAGCGCGCGAGGCGGCTTGGTCGTTTGATCGTGGACACGATGCCAAGGATGCCGGTCGGGAACAACACCTGGCCCAGCTCGAACGCCAGCGCCGGCTGGTCGCCCTTGGCCAGGATCACACCAGCCTTGAAGCCCCACGCCAGCCCGGCCGCGCCAAGGGCAAGCGCGCCGAGCCGGGCCATGCGCGAACGATCCATATTGGCCTCCTGTGCCGTCCCCCTCATCCTCCGCCCACGCCATCCCGTATCATCGCCACCGCCGTGTTCGCCCCGTCCAGGGCCGCGCTCATGATGCCGCCCGCGTAGCCGGCGCCTTCGCCCACCGGATACACGTTAGCGAAGCCGCTCGCGCGCCGCGTTTCCGCGTCCCGCGGCATGCGCACCGGCCCCGAGCTGCGCGACTCCAGCCCCACCAGCTGCCCCTCGTTGCTGGCGAAGCCCGCGATCTGCCGGTCGAAGCGCAGGAGCGCGCGCGCGATGGCGTCCCTTGCCAGGGCCGGCAGCAGCGCGTCCAGGCGCCATGGCACCGTGCCGAACGGGTACGTGGAGTAACGCACCGTGGCGCTGGGCCGCTCCGCCAGGAAGTCCGCTGCGCCTTGGGCCGGCGCTGTGTAATCGCCGCCGCCGGCCGCGAAGAAGCGCGACTCCAGCTCGCGCTGGAACCGGACGCCGTCGAACGGGCCGTGCCCGAAGTGCTCCGGGCCCAGCGTGGTCACGATGGCGGCGCTGGCCCAGCCCGACGAGTGGGTCGAGTTGCTCATGCCGTTGGTGCACAGGAGCTCGGGCTCGTTGACGCTGGCCACGATGCGCCCGCCCGGGCACATGCAGAACGAGTACGCGGCCGGCACGCCGTCCGAGGCCTTGCAGACCAGCCCGTAGCTGGCCGCGCCCAGCTCCGGCACGCGCGCCCCAAAGCGGCCGCGATCGATGAGGTCCTGTGGGTGCTCGATGCGCACCCCCAGCTGGAACGGCTTGGCCTCGAACGCCAGGCCCTGACGGGCGAGCACTGCCCACGTGTCCCTGGCGCTATGCCCGGTGGCCAGGATCAGCGCGCTGCAGGCCAGCTCGCCATGGTTGGTGACCACGCCCCGCACGCTGTCGTTGTCGGGGCCGAGGACCAGCGCCTCGCAGCGCGTGTCGAAGTGGAAGACGACGCCGCGCTGCATCAGCCGGGCGCGCAAGGCCGGCAGGACGCGGTGCAGCCGATCCGTGCCGATGTGCGCCAGGCTGTCGTAGACGATGTTGGCCGGCGCACCGCACGCCACCAGCTCCTCGAGCAGCGGCACCTCCAGCGGGTCGTCCACGCGCGTGTAGATCTTGCCGTCCGAGTACGTGCCGGCGCCGCCCTCGCCGAAGAGCAGGTTGCGCTCCGGGTCGACGCGGCGCGTCCGGTGAAAGCCGGCAACGGCCCGCCCGCGCTGCTCGATCGCTGGCCCGCGCTCGAGCACGACCACGGCCACGCCGTTCCGCGCCAGCACGTAGGCCGCAAACACCCCGGCCGGCCCGCTGCCCACGAGCACGACGGGCGCCATCCCCGGCCGGTACAGGCTGGGGTGGCGGGCGGGCTGCTCGATCGCGCCCAATGCGGGCGCCGCCTTGGCGCGGCCGGACTGCAGCGCGCGCCGCAGCGCCGGCGGCCGCCGCGTCGCGTCGACCACGATGTCGACGTGGCATACCCAGCGAAGCCTCCGGAGGCTGCCCCGCACGCGGGCATCCAGGGCCTTCTTGACAATCCGCGCGCCGCGCAGCTCGCCCGGTTCGAAGCCGGCCGCGCGCGCCGCGCGCTCGCGCAACACCGACTCGGGCTCGTCGAGCGCGAGGTCGAGCTGCATGACGCGCCAGGTGGAAAGCGGCCGTTCGGGTGGCATGGTCGGCGTGTTGAGGCTCTGGTCGGCCATCGAGGATCCTGCCAAGGCGGCGCGACGACCTTTAGAGCGCGCCCAGGTACGCCTCCTCCCCGTGCAGGCTCTCGTCCAGGCCGGCGGACTCGGCGGCGTCGTCCACGCGAACCGGGGTGATCCGGTCGATGATCCACAGCATGCCGAGCGTGAACCCGAACGCCCACGCCGAGGCCCCGAGGACCGCCGCAACCTCCTTGAGGAAGAACGTCGTGTTGCCGGCGAGCAGGCCGTCGACGCCAGCCGGGTTCCAGGCCGTGCTGGCAAACACACCCAGCAGCACGATCCCGAGGAAGCCCCCGACGCCGTGCACGCCCCAGACGTCGAGTGCGTCGTCCCAGCCCATCCGGTTCTTGAGCGCCACGGCGAAGTAGCACACCACGCCGGCAACGATGCCGATGACGATCGCCGAGGTGGGCGAGATGAAACCGGCTGCCGGGGTCACCGTGGCCAAGCCAGCCACCGCACCCGTGAGCAGCCCGACGAACTTGGGCTTCTTGTGTTGGCGCCAGTCCAGCGCCAGCCACACGATGGCGGCAAACGACGCGGACAGATCGGTGTTCAGGAAGGCCAGCGCCGTCACCGAGTCGACGCGAAACTCGCTGCCGGCGTTAAAGCCGTACCAGCCGAACCACAGCAGGCCCGTGCCAAGCGCCACCAGCGGAATGCTGTGCGGCCCGCTGTCCGCGGATCGGCGCCGGCCGACGTAGATGACCGACGCCAGCGCGGCAAAGCCGGCGATGGCATGCACAACGATGCCGCCGGCGAAGTCCAGGACACCCCACTGCTGGAGCAGCCCGCCGCCCCAGACCATGTGCACGAACGGGAAGTAGACGAAGAGCAACCAGGCGGTGAGGAACAGCAGGTAGGCCTTGAACGTCACGCGGTTGGCGAAGGCGCCGGAGATCAAGGCGGGGGTGATGACGGCAAACATCATCTGGTACGCCACGAAGACGATCAACGGGATGGTGTCGTTGGGCGACGGCGTGTCCAGGCTGATGTTGCGGAGGAACGCCATGTCCAGGTTGCCGATGACGCCCCCGGCCCCGCCCGAGAAGCACAGCGAGTAGCCGACGACGCACCAGAGGATCGTCGTCCAGCCCATCGAGACGAAGCTCTGCATCATGATCGCGAGCACGTTCCTGCGCCCGACCAAGCCGCCGTAGAAGAACGCCAGGCCCGGCGTCATCAGCATCACCAAGCTGGTACAGATCAGCATGAAGCCGGTGTTGCCGGTGTCCAGGTTCAGCATGGCTCGTCCTCCGGGGTATGGCGCGACCGGCGGCGATGGTGCGCATGGGCACTGGGGATGTCAAGCCGGTCGGGACTGCCGTGGCGCGCGTACGGCTCGGGGGCTCCACTGACGACCAGGCGTTTGGGACAGGATCGAGGCGAGCAAGAGTGCATTTAGTCGGAACCGTGTCGGGTTGTTGTCCGACGCCAGTTTCCACCAAATCGCCCGCTCGATACCTTGGGCTCGTGCACTCGCGATCGTCATGCACACCGTTCGTCCTCCGACCCGATCGCACGCAGGAGCCCTCTCATGGCCAGCCCATTCGAGCCACACGCCGATGCCGCCGCGCCGCGCTCGCTCCGCGCGCGCCTCCTGGGGCCGCCCGATGTGCAGCACGCCGGCCGGCCCCTCGCCATCGCACGCTCAAGGAACCGACTGGTGTTCTACCTGCTCGCGACGCGACTCGAGTCAGTCAGCCGCGACTGGCTCTATGGCCTCCTTTGGCCGGACGCCAGCGAGGAGCATGCCCGACGCAGCCTCACCCAGGCGCTCACGCAGCTGCGCACCAGCCTCGTCGACCCGGAGGCCCTCGGTCAATCCAGGGAAGCGGTGTGGCTCGACCGCACCCGCGCGTGGTCGGACGTGGCGGCGGTCGACGGCATGGCCGGCCGCCGCGTGACCGATCGGTCCACCGGTGACCTCGAGACCGTGGTCGCGCTCTACCGCGGACGCTTCCTCGATGGCGTTGCATGCGCCCACCACGCCGAGCTGGAGGACTGGATGCTGTCCGAAGCCGACCGTCTGGAAACGGTGTTCCTCCAAGCGCAGGCCGAGTTGATCCACCGCCATGCCGCAACCGGTCGCACCCTCGAGGCGACGACAGGCGCAGAACGCTACCTGCGCATCAACCCGATCGACGAGCGGATGCACCGCCAGCTGATGGCGCTGTATGCCGCCGCGGACGACCGCAACGCGGCGATCGCTCATTTTCGCCGCTGCACGGCCGTGCTCAAGCGCGAGCTCGGCGTCGCCCCGGAGCCCGCGACGCGTGCGGCCTACCAGGAGGTGGTCAACGGTCGGGGTCTTGTCGGACGCGTGTCGGATTGGTCGCTGACCAGGGAACGAGAACCGGCATACTGACCCGTGCCAACCTGCCCACGCTCGGCTCCATACTAGGAGGAAACGCACGCCATGTCCGGACCATTGCGCTTCGCTGTCCTTTCGTCGTTGGTCGCCATGACGCTGGTCGCCGCGGCCGGACTGGCCCCGGGCGCGCCCGAGCCCGTCGCCGCCCAGCGACCACGGCCGGAAGACTGTCTCCCGCCGCCTCAGGGGATCGTGGCCTGGTGGCCGTTTGACAGCTCCAGTTCAGACGATGAGTGGCCGGATCTGGCCGGCTACCGGAACAACGCGGTGCCCGTGGCCAACGGGATCAGCGTGCCGTCGCTCGTGGATCACGCCCTCCTTGGCCAGGCCCTGCACTTGGATGGGACGAACGGGCTCCAAGTGCGCGATCAACCGGAGCTGAGCATTGGCCACGGCGGCCTCACCGCGGACGCGTGGATCCGTATCGTCGAGGACGGGGGTACCGGCGTCAGGCCCATCGTCGACAAGCGGATCGCCGTGCCCGAGGCCGACCCCATCGGCTATGCGCTGTACCTCGTCGACGGCCGCCTCACGTTCAGCCTGCGCACCGACGCGGCATCGCCGGTGGAGGTTGTAGCCGGGGCCAACGACGTGATCGCCGACGGCGGCTGGCACTTCGTCGCCGTGGCCGCTGATTGGGTGGACCAGGGAGACGGAACGCTGGTGCTGCAGGGCCGGCTGTACGTCGACGGCAGCGAGACCCCCTTCCAATCGGGCCCGGGATCGGGTACGGCCGATGTGGGCGCACCGCTGTTCATCGGCACCCACGGTCTCCTGTTCGAGACATCACCGATCGGATTCCACGGCGACATCGACGAGCTGGAGCTCGTCGAGCGGGCCTTGTCGGCCGAGGAGCTGAGCGAGATCCGCACCAAGCCCGCCGCCAAGTGCAAGCCGCAGCCGCTGGCTGATTGCCCAATAGGGCCCAAAGGTCCCGTATGCCAGGGCGTGAACGAGCTTGTCAATGTGGATGCCGGCGAGCTCTGCAGCTCCCCGGCCATGGGCTTCCGATTCACCCTGGATGGGTTTGCGCTGCCCGTGACCTCCGTCAACTACACGTTCTCAGAGTACTTCGACACCGCATGCGCTGTGGGCATCGGCGACTGCAACCCCTTCAGCCCGTCGCCGGGCATCGCGAGCTACGACAACGCCAACAATCGCATCGCGCTGGCGTGGAATTCGACGCAGGGCTTTGCAGGGGCAATGGAAGGCACGACGCCGCACTTCGGCTACACCGTGAACCACCAACAGTCCGCCACCACGCCGCAACACACCGTCACCGCCGCGTGGTTGCTCCCGCCGCCCGCCACCGCGTGCGCAGCCGTCACGTCGCAGGGCATTTCGTGGACCGTCGCCGCGGGCAACATGTGGCTGCAAGCGTTCGGCCAGTCACCGCAAACCATCAAGGTGGCGGTGGCCAATCGCGCGCCACAAGCGATGGGTGTGCAGGCGTGGCTCGTCGCCAGCCCGAGCGCTTACGCGCTCGATCAGCTGGTCACCGCCAACCCGGACATGGCCACCGTTATGCGCCTCCCGGCGATGGCCCGCCAGATCCTGGCGCCTGAGGAAGCTCTGGTGCTCGAGGTGCCCATGACCGCCGACCACGAGAGCGCCCTGGCCATCGTCGAGTGGCGTGACGCCGACACGCCCGATGGTGTGGTCAGTGCCCGCGTCTTCAGCGCGCTGCCCCTGGCTCCCTTTCGTTCGCTCTCCGACTCGCCGACGCCCGTGGCGGCCTCCGCGACGGCGACGGCCACGGAGGTGGCGCCCGAAGGCACCGCCACGCCTTGGATCCCTCGGTCGTGGCTCCACCTGCCCTACCTGTTCGGACATGCACCGGCCTCGGACGATGTCGCTACGGTCGTGGCAAGCTCCGCCAAGCAGCAGGAGGGTGGACAGTAGCATCAGCCGTACCACGTGGCCGGGATGCCCCAGCCTTAGCCGTCGTGTGGTTCCAACACGCAGGCGAGGCGCAGTCCCAGGTCGCGGGTGCGCGCGTCCGGAAGCTGCGCGTGGCGGTGGCACGCGTCCACCATGGCATCGGTCTCGGGCCAGGCGCCGCCGCGCACGACGCGCGTCATATGGTTGGGCGCCGCTTGGTCCTCCCGTCCGTCGTCCGGTCGGTAGGGGTACGTGAAGGTTCGCGGACCATCCGCATCGGCCATGAGGCTGGCCGTCCACTCGAACGCGTTGCCTGTAAGGTCCGATATGCCCTCCGGCGTGTCGCCGTCCGGGAAGACGCCCACCGGCGTGACGCCGCGGATGTGGGTGGCCTGCACGTTGCAGCGCATCGGGTCCAGCACGTCGCCAAAGGCATACCGCCGCCCGTCCGCACCGCGTGCCGCGGCCTCCCACTCCGCCTCGGTGGGCAGGCGGAAGCCTCGCCCGCTCTGCGCCGCCAACCAGCGGCCGTAGGCCCGGGCCTCGTACCACGAGATGCCCACCACGGGCTGCGCCGGGTTGTTCAGGCGTTCGTCGCGCCGGTACTCGGCGCCACGTTTGGGTCCGCTCGGGTAGATCTCAGCAAGGTGCTCGACGAACTGAGAATCGCCCATCTGCAGTCGCACCACCCACGCGTCGTACACGTCCTGCGGCACACGACCCTGGCTATAGAGCGCCCACAATTGGCCCGGGTCGGCCTGTAGCCGCTGGCGCCAGAGCGCATAGCTCCACCGCTGCGCCTCGGCGGTGTCCTCCCCCAGGAGCCAGGCCCGCGCGGCCGCCGTGTCCCACCATCGATCGTCCTCGTAGCCGTCCGCCGCCACGAAGAGCGTCCACTCGGCGTTGGTGACCGAGAAGCGGCCGATGCAGAACGGTGCCAGGGTCACGGTGTGGGCAGGTCGCGCTTCGAGCGGGCCGCCATCGTCACCCAGCGGGTACGACCCGCCGGGAATGGTCACCATGGGTGGCAGGAGGTACTCGCCGTGCGGACCCAGGTGCCGCGCGAAGCGGGGGTCTCCCAGCGGACCCAGAGCGAGCCCCGCGGCGATGCGGGCGCGCAGGTCGGCTCGCGGCTCGCGGCTGCGCTCGACCAGCCGCCGGCGAAGCTCGACGCCGGTCGCGTCGTTCAAGCGCACCTCCGGCTGCACTGCGCAGCGAGCCGCCAGCGGCAGGTTGACGTCCGCAAGGGCCAGCACCGCTGCATCTGGATCCGCCGTCATGGCACTGGCCAACACCGTCGTCTCCTCCCAACCGGTAGCGGGCGGCGGCGGCAGGGGGTCGGTGGCGGCCAGCTCGGCGAGGATCGTGGCGAGGTCCGGAACGACCGCATCCGCCCCCCACGGGACGGCCGCCACAGCCGGATCGGGGGCCTGCGCCAGCTCGCGGGCGGCAAAGTACTCCTGCATCAGCTGGTGGAAGAACATCACCTCGTCGCCGGCCGTGTCCTCGTCCAGCACCGACAAGGCGACGCCGGCCAAGACGATGTCCTCGGCGCGATCGTGGTCCAGCAGGTCGATGGCCGCTGAGAAGTCCACCCGCACCTGGCTGAACCCGCCACCGGCAGTGCCCAGCTGCATTTGGTGCGCCAGGCGGGCCAGGTGCCCGATCAGCACCCCCTGTTCCGGCAGCTCGTACGGCGTGCGCCACGGCCGAGACTGAACGATGCGGCGGCAGTCGCGGGCGGTCAGCAAGCCGTTCGGCGCGAACAGCCGGTGGTCGCGTTCGACCTCGCGCCGGAGGAGCTGCCGGATGAAGCCGGTAAAGAGCCCGGCTCGACCGGTGGGCACGAAGTCCTCTGCCTCCACTTGGTCCACCAGCATCCGCAGAAAGTAGGGCGTGCGCAGGATCTCCAGCTGTGGCAACCCCTCCAGCGTCTGCCACATCGTGTCGCCACGGCGAGGGCTGTAGAGCGTCAGGAAGCGGTGCACCTGCTCGTCGGTCATGGGCTCGATCTGCACTTGCGGTACCCGCAGCGTCGCGCTGGATAGGGGCGCGCTGTAGTCCAAGCTGCGGCACGAGAACACCACGCGGTTGCCCGGGCGATCCAGCACGGTCTCGTGGACGAACTGCTTCCAGGCCAGCACGCGTTCGCGGTAGTCGGCGGCCGTGGAATGGGGCATCTCGTTCAGGGCATCCAGGAGCAGCGTCACCCGTCCACGTTCGAGCAGCTTTGTCAGAGGCGTGAGGCCGGGGTATCGCGCCCGCCATCGCGTGGACAGCCATTCCAGCGGAGGGGGCGGATGCTGGCCGGCGGCCGCCGAACGGTGCTGGTTCAGCTGGACGAAAAACGTCACGCCATCGCTGGCGCTCCTCAAGGCGTCGACCGCGAGGTCCAGCTCCAGCCGACGTAGCAGCGTGCTCTTGCCGCTGCCCGGCGGGCCCAGAAGGACGACGGCGGGATCGGGCACGGCATCGAGCACGGCGCGAAGGTCCTGGAACTGGTCCTCGGCGTGCCGCCACCGGCTGCCTGCCACGTCCTCGCCCTGGTCCACCAGCAGCGACAGCTGCACGAAGCGCTCGTCCAGCCGGTAGCGGGGCTGAGACCACTCGGCGACGCGGGTGAGCCGGTAGTTGGTCAGGTCCGCCACCGGATGGCGTACGATGGCCTCGATCTCCGTCGGCGAAAGCCGGACCACCGCCGCGTCGTCTTGTACCGCCGCCAGGAGCGCCGCCATGGCTGCCGGAGTCTCGCGCGCGCTGCCGGCATCGGCGACGACGATCCGCTCGCGGGCCGGAGCCCCGGCCCGGTGACCGATCGCGCGCCCGGCCGCCAGTTGGCCACTGCGAAGCTGGTCGGCCAGGAGATCGTAACCCCGGCCCAGGCGCCGCTCCAGGGTGCGCTCCACCACGCCGAGTCGCGTCGCCAGCTCGGCCATGGCCCAACGGCCCGTCGACAGGAAGCGGCAGTAGACGATGCTCCAGGCCTCGAGCTCGGGCTGACCCGTCTGGAAGTCGGCCTCCAGCCACGCGAGCTCCTGGGCCGTGGTCAACGCGTCGCGGCTTGTGCTGCTGGCCGGCCCTGAGCCGCGGAGGCGTTCGAGCTGCCCACAAACGATGTCGTCGAGGTGACGGGCAAGCAGCCACTCGCGCGTCTGCGGGCTATCGGGCAACCCCTCGGCGCGCAACTGGAGCGTCAGGGCGTCCAAATCTAGGAGCGGGCTATCCACCAACGGCTTCGCGTAGCGGATGGCCATGAGCGCTTGCTGGATTGCCTTGTCGGTGATCTGGTCGCTGTTCACGAGGCCCTCGGCGGCTCGATCCGCGAGCTGTAGATGTTCTGTAGACGCCCACGAATAGGCTGTTGGCAACTGCATCTGGCACCCAAGGAGATGGTCACGATGACACGAACTCAAACGGCAGTCGACTCGAACACGATCTCGCCGATCAGCGCGCGGAGCACTGGGAGATGGTCACGATGAACCGCTTGGCAAGGGCACACCGCTCGAACACGTTCGAAACAGCAACTGCGCTTCGCCAGACGTTCGGCGAGCGCGCCGGACGGCTTCGACCGCCGTGGTCGCACGCGCTGCGCGCCCTGGCAGCGGCGCTGGTCGTCGGCCTGAGCGCCCTGGCCGACGGCGGGATCACGCGGGGGGCTGCGTCGATGGCCCCACGCGGTACTCACTCGACTGCGCACGCCGCTTCGCCGCGCCGCGCGCAAGACGTGCTCGCAGCCGGTCGCGTCTCGATCTACCTACCGATCACGATGCGGGCGCACGCGCTCTCGCTGGCGCTCCGCGTCAGCCTCGACGCTGGGCGCCTCGGCGTCCTCGGCACACCCGGCAAGGACGATGTCATCCTGCGCCTCGACCCGTCGGGCAGGACGGTGGAGGTGGACGACCGTTCGAACGGCGTGGGCACCGACCACCGCTTCGAGCTCGCCCTCGTTCAGACGTTCAACGTCGAGCTCGGCGCCGGCGACGACTGGGTCATCTTCGACGACTCGAACGGCAGCCTCGGCAGCCTCGCCCCGCTCAACGTCGACGGCGGCGAGGGCAACAACGTCATCCTGGGCTCCACCGGCGCCCTCACACGGGCAGAGGTCGACGCGCTGCCCGTCATGCTGCCGGGCGTGATTGCCAAGCTTCAGGCGCTCGACACGTCGGCCGACGCCCTGTCGGTGCATGCCGAGCAGCTCGAGCGCATGGCCAGCGACCTCGCGGCCACCGAAGGTGTGACGGCGACGCTGGCGGCGGAGCAGCTGGCAGCGGAGGCACACGAGAAGCTCCTCGCGCCCGCCGAGGCGCTTGCCGCTTCAGCCGAGGCGGACGGTCTTGCGATCGCGGACCGGTTCGGCGGCGCGGGCGACGCGCTCCTGCGCGCCACCAAGGCGGTGACGGACCGGCTCGACACGTTCCGCGTGCGCGACGGCGAGGCCTTTAGCCAGACGCTCGGCGTGCTGGTGGACGAGGCCGTCGCAAAGGGCGACGACGAGGCCGCCGTCGAGGAGGTGGCCGGCCGCATCGACGCCGCGGCCGAGCGCTTCGAGGCGACCGCCGACTCCCTTGCCCAAGGGGCGGAGGACGAGCTGGTGGCGCCGGTGGCGGCGGTGGACAGCCTCGCCGCGGAGCTCGAGCAGCGGAACGACGGCCTCGCCGGCCGCGCCGTGGAGCTCGAAGCCCTGGCCGACGATCTGCGCGGCCGCGCCGAGGCGGTGCTGCCCGGCGATCACGCCGCGGTGCAGGGCGAGGCGATCCAGCGCGAGATCGACGCCATCGACCGCGAGGCCGAGCTTCTCGACCAGCAGGTCGAGGCTGTCCTGGCGGAGATCGGCGGGTTGTTCGAGGAACCGGCCGACCGGCAGTTCGAAGAGGCGAACGGCGCCTTGTTCGAGGGCAGGCAAGCAGGCAAGCCCTTGCAGATTCCGACGCCGTCTCCGGGCTGCAGCCAGGCGACCCATTACATCTCCGGGAGCGGCTTCATCGTCGGCACGATCTTCAGCTTCAATGGCTACAACGACTACATGGTCGGCAGCGGGTGGTCCGACATCATGCTCGGGCTCGGGGGCCATGACGAGATGCACGGCCTCGGCGGCGCGGACTTGATGCTCGGCAACAAGGGCAACGACTGCGTCTTCGGTGAAGGCGGCATCGACGTCACGCTGGGCAACAGCGGGGACGACCGGCTGAACGGTGGGGACGACATGGACCTCATGTTCGGAAACATCGACAACGACACGATGAACGGCAACAACGGCCCCGACCTCATGTGGGGCAACTCCGGCACCGACCTCATGCACGGCGGCGATGGGCCCGACCTCATGTGGGGCGACCAAGGCATCGACACGATGAACGGCAACGTCGGCAACGACGTCATGTCGGGCGGCGCCGACGGCGACATCATGAGCGGCAACGACGACGGCGACTTCATGACGGGCGACGGCGAGGCCGACACGATGAACGGCAACAACGGGGCCGACTTCATGATGGGCTGGGCCGGCACCGACCTGATGCACGGCGGCGACGGCGGCGACGTATTGCTGGGCCAACTGGATGTCGACACGATGAACGGCAACAACGGCCGCGACATCCTGTGGGGCGGCGACGGCGGCGACGTGATGACCGGCGGCGACGACATCGACTTCATGTTCGGCAACGCGGACAGCGACACGATGAACGGCAACAACGGCGCCGACTTCCTGCTCGGTAACACCGACGCCGACACGATGCACGGCGACGCCGGAAACGACTGGATGTGGGGCAACCGCGGCACCGACACCATGACCGGCGACGACGACCACGATCTCATGTGGGGCAACGAGGACGCTGACTCGATGCGCGGCAATGCCGCTTCCGACTTCATGTTGGGCAACGACGGCGGCGACACGATCGGCGGCGACGACGGCAACGACTGGCTGCTAGGCAACGCCGACAGCGACACGATGAACGGTGACGCCGGCACCGACCTGATGTGGGGCAACGACGGAGACGACACGATGTACGGCGGCGACGGCACCGACTTCATGTGGGGCGGAGACGGCTGCGACCAAATGCACGGTGGCAACGGCGTCGACTTCATGTGGGGCGGCGCGGGCGTCGACACGATGTGGGGCGACGCCGGGACCGACTTCATGTGGGGCGGCATCGGCGACGATACGATGTACGGCGGCACCGGCAACGACTTCCTGTGGGGCGAAACGGGCAACGACGCGATGTGGGGCGATGCTGGCAACGACTTCATGTGGGGCGGTGACGGCGACGACTGCATGACGGGCGGCGCCGGCAACGACTTCATGTTCGGCGGAGCCGGCAACGACATCCTCCACGGCGGGGGCGGCGCCGACCTCATGCTCGGTAACGACGGCGACGACCATCTGTACGGCGGCGCCGGCAACGACCTCGTGCTCGGCAACCAGGGCAACGACGAACTTTGCGGCAACGACGGCAACGACGTCCTGTTGGGCAACGACGGGAACGACATCCTGCACGGCGACGCCGGCAACGACTTCATCGTGGGCAACGACGGCGACGACCACCTGTACGGCGGCGACGGCAACGACCTCATGTTCGGCAACCAGGGCAACGACTCGCTCTGCGGCAACGCCGGCAACGACCTGATGTTCGGCGACCAGGGCGCCGACACGATGGACGGCAACGACGGCCATGACCTCATGTTCGGCGGCGACGACGGCGACCTGATGGTCGGCGGTGCCGGCAACGATCTCATGTTCGGAAACGCGGGCAACGACACGATGTACGGCGGCACGGGAGTCGACATCGTGCTCGGGAATGCGGGCAGCGACACGATCTACGGCGGCGACCCAACAGGGTTGTTCGGAAATGACTTTGTGAACGGGGGAGCGGGCAACGATAACGTCGACAAGGACGGCCCGAACGGCCCGCCGATCCCGCTGCCGTGCTCCAGCGCCTGCAATCCGGAGGTATGCGAGCGCACGGTCTGCAAGGACGCCGTCGCCTGCGACCTCGCGATCGTCAAGTCGATCAAACCCAACCCGCCCGTCAGCGGACAGCAAGCGACGTTCATCGTCACCGTCACCAACCTCGGTACCACCCCATGTGCCGGACCGATCACGGTGACCGATGTCCTGCCTCCGGGCTTCTCGGTTGTCGGCGTGCAGGCGAGCTCATGGACCTGCTCCGTACCGGGGACCACTGTTGCCTGCAGTTGGCCAGGGCCAGTACCGCCAGGTGCACTCCCACCGATCCTGATCACGGGCATCGTGTCGGCCCCGGCGGGAGCAACCCTGCACAACTGTGCCAGCGTCAGCAGCCCGAACGACAGCAACCCGGCCAACAACGTCTCGTGCATCGATGTTCCGGTCATGGCCGGGCCGAACCCGACGACGTCTACGCCAACCAGCACGTCGACGCCTACGTCCACGTCCACGGCAACGTCGACAGCCACGCCGACGCACACGCCGACGGTCATCGTCGGCTGCGCGACACCGCCGCCTGGCATGGTGGCGTGGTGGCCGCTGGACGAGGTCGCCGGAGACACCAGCGTCGTCGATATCGTCGGCGGCTTCGATGGGACGCCCAGGCATGGAGGACCGCCTGGAACCTCGACGGACATTCAGCCAGGACCATTTCCGGTCATCCCGAATCGCGGACCCGCGGAGGTTCTGGGGAGCCATGTCGCGAACTCCCTGCAGTTCGGCATCTGGAGGTATGTCGGGGTGCCCGATGTTCCAAACCTCGACTTCGGGACGGGCGATTTCTCCATCGATGCTTGGATCCGGTACACGCCGGGGACGCAAACCGAGCCGATCGTGCACAAGATGGACCCCGCCGCGGCCGGTGGCAACGGCTATCACCTGTTCCTGGGTTCATCGACGGGTTCAGGCAACGCGGATCGCTTGGATCTGCAGATCGGTCCGACAACGTTCAAGGGGCCGCTGATCACCGCCGCCCAAGGGTCATGGATCTTCGTCGCGGCCACGAGGTTCGGCGATGTGGTGAACCTGTACGTTGGCCACGGCACCAGCTGGAGCTTGACAAGCGGCACCGGAGCGCAGGCCCTAAACGCGAGCAGCGCAGCGGACTTGCTGATCGGCGGATGGCCCGGCAACCCCCATGCCGCCCTCGCCATCGACGAGGTGGAGGTCTTCAATCGCGCCCTCACGGAGCCTGAGTGCGTCACGATCTTCGACGCGGGTAGCTCGGGCAAGTGCAAGACGATCAAGGTATGCGACCTGGCGATCACGAAGACGGTCCATCCCGGCTCCCCGTTGGCGAGCGGACAACAGGCCTGGTTCGACCTCAGCGTCGTCAACGTCGGCACCGGCGTGTGTGCCGGACCGATCAAGATGACCGACGTGATCCCTGCGGGCTTTACGTATACGGGTGCCGCGTGGCCGGGAGGAACCTTGTGGACGTGCTCTGCCGGTGGGACACCGCCAACGCTCACGTGCTCAGGTTCCGGTCCTGTGCCTCCCGGACCGCTCGGCCTGATCTCGATGATGGGCCATGTCGGTGGCCCGGCGGGATCCGTCATCCACAACTGCGCCAAGGTGAGCAGCCCGGACGACGGCAACGCGGCAAACGACGAGTCCTGCATCGACGTGCCGATCGTTCCATCCACCCTTCCCGCGCCGACCCCCGGCTGCGCGCCGCAGCCGAAGGACCTGGCGGCGTGGTGGACCTTCGACGAGCTAACCGGCCCGACGGCGTTCGACAGCATCGGCGGCCACCACGGCGTCGTCGAGGGCGGTGCCCCGGTGGTCGACGTGGCCAAGGTGGCGGCCGGCCGATCGTTCGATGCCGGCATGGTGGTCGTGCCCGACGCTCCGGCGCTGGATGCCGGTACGGCCGACTTCAGCCTGGACGCCTGGATCCTCCCGAGGGCGCTCGACGGCATGCAGCCGATCGTGACGAAGCAGTACGCGCCGGCGGACGCTCCGGAAGGCTACGCGTTCTACCTCCAGGATGGGCGGCTCGCGGTTGCCATGGGCATTGCCGGCAGCGCCATCGAGGCCGCGGCGCCACGCGCCCTGGAGCTGGACGGGCGATGGCACCTGGTGGCCGTCACGATCGAGCGCGGGTCGCCCAGAGGCGGGCGGCTATACCTGGACGGCGCGCTGATCCACACGTTTGACACCACATTGCTTGTGGGCGCGGTGGACACCCCGGCCGACCTCCACATCGCCGAGCAACCGCGGCTAGGGAGGGGCGGCGCCCAGAGCTATTTCAGCGGCGGCATCGACGAGCTGGAGCTGTTTCACCGTGCCCTGTCGGCTGAGGAGGTTCGGTCGCTCTACACGGCCGACGCCGTTGGCAAGTGCGACAAGCCGCCCTTACCGCAGCCGACGGTAGTCCCGAGGCCGACGCCGGCTGAGCCGCAGTTGGGACCATCGCGCGGCGACCTTGGTGGGCACGATGCGCGCCTTCGGCGGCGGACCCTCGAGCCGAAGCAGGTGTCGCTGGCTCGGTAGCGGCGCGAACAGAGCCTCCCGATCACGGCCGCCGGATCATGAGCACGATCCGGCGGCCTCACGTTGGCGACCGATCACGGCCCTTCGGCATTGCACCTTTGTGGCGATCAAGGCAACCTCCTGGCACGAGCGACCGACGTGATGCCGCTTCGCCCAAAGGGTTCGCGATGATGGATCTCCCCCAGCTCACACCGAAGAGCGTGTCGGCGCTAACAACCCTCGGGGCGACTCTTGCCCTCGTCGCGTCCGGCATGGCTCGTGACGCCGGGCCGACCGCCTACGCCCAATCCAGCGTCGTCGCCCCCGGCGCCACCCCGGTCAGCCTGGCCGGCGGCTTCGTCTTCACCGAAGGCCCAGCCGCCGACGCGGCGGGCAACATCTACTTCACCGACGTCCGCGCGGCGCGCATCCACCGCTGGGACCTGGAGGGCGCGCTCACGACGCACCGCGAGGACAGCGGCGGCGCCAACGGCCTCTACTTCGACCGCGAGGGCCGCCTGGTCATCTGCGAGGGCGCCGGACGGCGGATCAGCCGGGACGACCTGCAGGGCGGCCTCGAGGTCCTGGCCGACGCGTACGACGGCAAGCGGCTGAACAGCCCCAACGACCTCTGGATCGACCCCAAGGGCGGGATCTACTTCTCCGACCCGCGCTACGGCAGCACGGCCGACGTCGAGCAGGACGGCTACCATGTCTACTACCTGCCACCGGACGGCCGCCCGCTCTTGCGCGTCACCGACGACCTGGTAACGCCCAACGGCGTCATTGGGACAATCGACGGCGCCACGCTGTACATCGCCGATCCCGGTCAGGGCGCAAACACCACCTGGCGCTACGCCATCCAGCCCGATGGCTCGCTCGCCGACAAGACCGTCCTGGTCGCCCGCGGCGCCGACGGGATGGCTCTGGACGAGCGTGGCAACGTGTACCTGGCCAGCGGCAGCAGCATCTGGGTCACCGCCTCGACCGGCGAAACGCTCGAGTCGATCCCACTGCCCGAGCCGCCCACCAACATGGCCTTCGGCGGCGCGGATCGCCGGACGCTCTTCATCACGGCCCGCACGTCGTTCTTCAGCCTGGCGATGGCCGTGCGCGGGGCGGACGCGGTGTGGGACTACCCGCCTGCACCGAGCACCGAGACGCCCGTAGCAACGCCGCCAACCCAAGCCCCTACCGCGCTCGCCACGGTGATCGTGCCGCCCAGCGCGACGTCGCCCGCCGAGCCGACGGCGGTGCCCACGGCAAGCCAGACGCCGCCGAGCCTTCCCCCGGTCGGCGTGTTGTTCGTGCCGAGCGTTTCGACAGGCCTGCCGTCCGGGTGACGGCAGCTGCGAGAAGGGCCCCGGGGCGCCTCGACCGGGCGCCCCGGGGCCCACGCGGATCGCGTCGGTCTCAGCGCTCCCCGGCGCCCATGACCGTCCACTGGCCGGAGGCAAACGGCCCGAGGACGATGCGGAAGCTGCCCCGGCCCACGGCGGGAGGATCGCCGAGCAGCAGGTCCGTCAGCCCGTCGCCGTCGAGGTCGCCGGAGCCCCACAGCAGCGCATGGTGGTCAAAGACAAGGCTCGAGCGCCCCTCGCTCTGCGCATCCATCACGGGCGAGCTGGCCATGCCGCCCGGGTAGAACGAGACCACGCCCATCTCGACGATGCCCGGCACGTGCATGTCACCGTGCTGGACGATCGACGTAATCGCTCGGCCCAGCGGCAGCTCCGGTGCTGAGCCGCGGTTGCTGGGCACCAGGCCCCACGAGCGCGTGAGGGCCGCGCCGCCCAGGCTGGCGTTCACCACGACCCCGCTGCTGCGACCCGTCGCCAGCCGCACGCCGACGTCCGGTCCACCCGCGAACACGTGCGTCAGCTGGCCGAGCTCGAACGCCACGTCGCGCACGCCGTCACCGTTCACGTCCTCGAGCAGGACGATCGGACCGGGGTCGAACGAGCCGAAGCCCTGGCGCAGGCTCCCCCCGCCCCCGATGTAGCCGCGCCCGCCGCCGCGGGGTGGTTCCCTGGTGCCCGGCGGCGGCTCGACGTCCGGCTCGACGGCGCCTGGCAGCAGGATCGCCGCTGGCCACGCCACGCGCCCTTCGACGACGACCGGCTGATCCGGCAGCCCGTTGCCCAGGCACCGGCGCACCACCAGGTCCGCAATGCCGTCGCCGGTGACGTCGGCGGCGCCGCCCAGCCCGCGCTCGCAGCGGCCGAGCCCCGTCACCACCGCATCGGCACGGAACGCCGGGCGCGCGGGCCAAACGGGCTCGGCCAACATGACCGAGACACTGCTCATGGGTGCCATCCGTCCGGAAGCGGACAGCGGCGGGTTGCTAGCGAGCACGAGGTCTGGGCGACCGTCGCCATCGACGTCGGCAAACGTGGCCGTGATGCGATGGGGGGCTTCGGAACGGCTGAGCGATGCGGGCACCTGGTGCTCGACGACCACGTCCGCGCGGCTGAGCTTGCCCAGCTCGAAGCGCTCGGGCCAATCGGTTCGCCCATACACCACCGCAACGCGCCACGTCTCGGTCTGACCCGTGCGCACGACGCCGGTCATCACGAGGTCGGCGCGGCCGTCGCCGTTCACGTCCACCGCCTCCAGGTTCGAGACGCTGCCCGGCACGTCGGCCGCGAACACGGTAGCGGGGTGCGGTGGGCTGCCGTCAGGGGACGGGAGCGGGCCCAGGAAGAGGTTCAGCGAGCGGATGGCGGTGCCGGCGTTCAACCCGCCGTTCGACCGGCCCTGCAGCGGCGCGGCCTCCATCAGCAGGTCGTCGATCCCGTCGCCGTCGAAGTCGGCGATGGCCCGCGCGAGGCACGCCGTGGTGCGGCCGCACGGCGAGAACGTGAGGTCGGCGCTGCGCTCCAGGCGCTCGACCGGCGTTATGGCGAAGGCCGTCGATAGGCCTCCGATCGCGGCGACGGCCAAGGCGATCGCGCTCAGGGCGACGATCATTGGTCGTGACATGGTCCACCTCCTCGTAAGCGGTGCGGGTTGCCGCGCCGCGCTTGGGGCTAGCGCGTGGCTACGGGCAGCCACGCGACGTGCGCTGGGCGTTCGATGGTCGTGGTCGGCAATGGCAGCTCCTCTGTGGCTGTTGGCGGAGGCGCGGTCGGGGATGGGGACGGCGCCCCAGGGTAGCTGGCAGGATCCGCGGGGTCGGTGCCGGCCGCCAGCTCGTCGCCGTTCCGATGGCCGTCCTGGTCGCGGTCCAGGGTGCTTCGGACCCCGTCGCCCGGCGGGACGCAGAGCAGCGTCGTCGCCTGGCCGGGGGCCACGGCGTCCACCAGCAGGTCGGGCAACGCGAGCGTCGGCGCGTCGCGCCGGTCCGGGACGAAGCCGCCGCCGCCTAAGAGCCAGCCGTGCTCGCGCGCGCCGCGCCAACCGCGCGCGACCAGGTCGCAGTCGCCGGCCGCCGCGCGCGCCACCACAACGTCCAGGCTCCGGCGCTCCTCGCCTGCGAGCGGCTGCGACACGGTGAGCTGCCACCCGACGGCCGGGGCCATGCCGGTATCGAAGGCCATGAGGAAGGCCGTGAGATCGGCGCGCATGGCGGCTACCTCGTAACCTTGGCGCACCGGAAAGTCGAACACGTCGCTCGCCAGGAAGTGCTCGATGGTGTCGAACGCGCCGTCGTGCGTGAACCCGAAGCCGCTGACCTGCGGTCCGGCCACGTCGAACCGGCCGACCTTCTCGTAGAGGCCGCGCAGGTGCGGCGCCTTGAAGTCCTGGCTGACCGCGTTGCCGTCGAAGTTGATGCGCCCGTTGGTGCCCAGCGGGAGCGCGTGGCAGCCGGCGCAGTTGGACACGCCGCTATCGATGAGGTCGGGGCCGTCGAAGAGCGCCAGCCCACGGGCCTCGGCCGGCGTCAGCGAGCGGTCGAGCTGCTGGACGGGGTTGGGCGGGTACCGGAGGGTGAGGATGAAGCGCCCGAAGGCCTCCATCTCCTCGGGCGCCAGCTCCTCGGCGCGGCCGTTGAGGCTCACGAACGCGCCGTTGAACCGGGCAAACGCGGCCAGGCTCTCGCTGCGCCGCCCGGGCGGCCCGAACCGGTCGCCGCGCCAGTGCAGCGGGCCGGTGCCGTCCAGGCCGCGGAAGCTCTGCGTGACCATCGGCCCCTTCTCGGGGTGGAACGTGAACCTGCGTGGCTTCAAGACGAAGTTGTCGTGCGTGATCTCGAACGGCATGGCGTCCACGGCACCGTCTGGATCGCCCAAGTCCCAGGCCAGGCCGTCCATGTCGCCAAACACGTGGCAGCCGGCGCACGATTGATCGCCGGTCGCCGACGCCAGGCGCGCGCCGTAGAAGAACGGGCGGCCGGCGCGGACGACGTCCGGCGTCGGGTCGAACGCCAGGGGCACGGTGCCGACCACGGCGCCGCGGGCCAGGTCGACCACGCTGATGGTCGCGTCCAGGTGGTTGAGCACGTACATCCGGCCGCGGCCATGGTCCAGGACCAGCCCGCCGGGTCCAAAGCCCACGTCGATGCGGTCGACCACCTGCCCGATCGCGTCGAGCACGGCCACCTGCCCGGACTGGAAGGCGGTCACGTAGGCACGCTGCCCATCGACGGCAAACGCAATGTCCAGCGGCTGCGCCAGCGTCTGCGCGGCGTCCGCTTCGTTGGTCAGCAGGGGTTGGTCCGGCGACTGATCGCGATGCGGGTTCAGCCGCACCGCCTGGACGTCGAAGCCCGTCCCGGCGGTGCTCGGCCGGAGCCGCGCGATGCGGTGGTCCACGGCCTTGCCGCGCAAGCGCGGCTCGTGGCGGGTCAGGTTGTTGGCTTCCTGGTGGGTCACCCAGAGCTCGCCGGTGCCGGGTTGGACGGCCATGTTGAACAGGATGGTGCCCACGCCGGCGACGCGCTGCTCTTGGAGCCGCACCGCGGTGCCCTGGACATCGAGCACGAAGACGTCGGCGTCGGGCAGCGTGAAGGGCAGGGCGCCAACGAGCTGGTGCGCCTCGTCGTGCCACGCACCGTCCGGCTGCTGCCTGAAGATGCGCCCGGTCGAGGGCGCGCTGGCGGTTGGGAACGCGAGGGTGGGGGTAACAGACGGCGTCGGCGAGACCGCGGCCGTGGCCGTGCCGGTCGGCGTCGGCGAGATCGCGGCCGTGGCCGTGCCGGCCGCGACCGTCGGAGCGAACGTCGGCGGCAGCCGGTCGAAGGTCGCAGGCTCGATGATGGCGGTGCGGTTGCCGGATTTGAACACGGCCGCGTAGGCCGTTCGGCCATCCGCCGAGACGGCCAGCGCCCGCAGCTTGGTGGCCAAGACCGCCACCTCCACGGGCGGACTGCCCTGCCCCAAGCCCTCGGCCGCGATGCTCCAGACGGACCCGCGCCCTGCGCCGGGCGTGGTCAGCTCCGCGCGCCGGGCCGTGGCGACGAGGATCATGTCGCGGTTGGACCCCGCCACCACGATGTCCCGCGGCTCGTCGCCGACCTGGATCGTCCGGACCACCCGCGGGCGCTCCGGGTCTGACGTGTCGACGACGCTGACCGAATCCGAGAGGTGGTTGACCACCCAAACCTCGTCCGCCGACCGGGCGGCCACCGCGACGGGACGCAGGCCCACGGCCACCTCGCCCACGCGGACCAGGCCGTCAGCCGTCGGGGACAGCACCTCCAGCCGGTCGTCGGCCGTGTTCAGGGCAAAGAGACGGCTGCCGTCCGGCGCCATGGCCAGCGGGCGCACCGGCTCCGTCTCGAAGTTGGTGAAGCCGCCGGTCTCCGTCACGGCGTCGGCCGCAAGGAAGCGCAGCGCCAGCCCGACAACCGCCAGCCCCAGCGCCAAGACGCCGGGCCGTCGAACGTTGCGGGCGAACGGAGCGCGCATTCGGCGCATGGATAGCACACCTTGGAGAGGGCGATAAGGGCTCCCGGCGCTGTGGCGACCTGACGGCGCCATGCTGGGACCGCGGAGATGTACACTTAATCGCGTGACCATCGGTGGTTTGGACACCGGCGGTGGGGGATTGGTTCGAGCGATCTTCCGTGCCATCCAACGACGACGTCGGGAAACCTGTCACGCCGCGGACGGCCGTCCGGTCGCGCTTCACCCCGCGCGCCACCCGACCTACACTCTTCGCCGCGCTCTCCGATGCGCGACCACGCCCCTCCAGGAGCCCATCGCATGCCCACCCCGCTCGCCCCAGGCGACATGGCCCCCGACTTCGCCCTGCTCAGCGACACGGGCGAGACCGTCCGCCTGGCCGACCTGCGCGGCAAGACGGTGGTGCTCTTCTTCTACCCCAAGGACGACACCAGCGGCTGCACCGCCCAGGCCTGCGGCTTCCGCGACGCGTGGCCCGAGATCGAGAACGCGGGCGCGGTGGTCCTGGGCGTCAGCCCGGACGGCGTGGCCTCGCACGCCAAGTTCCGCGCCAAGTTCGACCTGCCGTACCAGCTGCTGGTCGACGACGGCCACAAGGTCGCCGAGGCGTACGGCGCATGGGGCCAGAAGTCGCTCTACGGCCGCAAGTACGACGGCATCATCCGCAGCCACTTCGTCATCGACCCGGAGGGCCGGATCGCAGACGCGCAGGTCAAGGTGAGCCCAATGGACAGCGTGGCGCGGGCGCTGGCGGCGATCGAGGGGCAGGTGGCCTAGCGGCGCCGTGAGGCACCGATTTCATTCGGTGCTCGGTGGCCTTCGGCAAGAAGTCGGCCTTCGCCGACGCGTTGAACGGCACTACGCCATCCCGCTGCTCACCTACCGGGGCTTGGATGCCAGCGGCATGAAGATGCGCGTGCTTTCTTGCCGCGGCCAATCGCTGATGAAGTAGCGTCCGGCCTCGACCTGTGACCACAGCCTTAGTGCCTCGAGGTCGGCAATCTTCCACGGCAAGGGCCAGTAGCGCTCCCAAGCCGCAATTTCGGCATCCAATAGCTCGAACTGACCGCCTTCATCCAGCGCAATCTGCCGCACTAACGGGTACCAGCGCGACTTCGTAGGGCCCTCGAGCTGCGGATACTGCGGCCGAGCCACGAACGGATAGCGCGGCACCAGCGTGAGAAACGCAGGCTGTCCTGCCTGTCCTTCCCCATGGATCATGCCGTCCGACAACGCCACGCCGGCCGGCTGTGCATTTAGGACCGCGCAATCGCCGATGGCGCATATGGTCACGCTGTCGGTCGGCTGTATCGGGGCCGATCCGCCGTCCGCTGGCTGAAGCCGGACCTGGTACCGCCCGGTAGCGTCGGCGACCACTTCGGCCTGGGCACGCGCCTCGCCGTCTTCGTCATGAATAGACGCCGTCACCATCTCGAGGGGCTGGGAACAACCCTCCACGACACCTCGTTCGGCATCGATCGCCGCACTGGCGCGCGCAACGGTTCGGTAGACGCGGTGGCCGTCTACTAACGCGCCGATCAGGAACCGCTTCCCAGGCTGCACGTCGAACGGCTCGAAGCTGAACCCGCCGAGCTGATCGTTCATCAGCGGCGGGTACGTGCTCCAGCGCCGCAGATCTCGTAAGGACGCCCAGCTGAATCCGGGATACGGCCCACACGACCGGTCGCCTTGTACGGCCCAAGCACTCTGCCCGTCAGCGGGACCTTGACCGTCCAGGCGCCCGTTCTCCCAGTCGACGTCAAGGCGGATCTCCGGAACGGTCACCTCGACGGTAAGGCCGCCTACGACCATCCGAACGCGATCGCCGCTCTCGATCTTCACGGCGCCGGAGGCATCTGTGACGATCGCGGTGAAGTTGCTCGTCGCGTCGCCATCGTAGCCCTCGGTGGAGTACTCCTTGGCACGCGCCGAGCCGGTGGCTCGCAACGACCCCTGAGCATCCCGCACCTCGATGTGGGCTTCCGCCAGGGGCTCCAAGAGCCCGTCGACTCGCGCCCCACCGAGCTCGACGCTCATGCTGGGGTACACAAACCTACGTTGGACGATGTCCCCCGTGGGTAGGTAGAGCCGGAGCCCAGCCGTCCGTCCGGGGACGGCAAATGGTCCGACGGCTCCCGGAATCGCGAGCCTAAGGTCGAACGCACCATCGCCGTCGCGAGCAGGGTAGAGAATTGTACCGGCACCGAGATGTACCTCCAGCAACCCCGGCGACGTGACGCGGCCGCGAAGCCGCGCTTGGTCCCAGTCCATGACCGCGTCCAAGCCGGGCACGCGCATCTCGAGCACCTGGGGGTCCGGCGTCCCAATGCGGAGGATCAGCTGGTCGCCGTCGCGCGGCGGCACAGGGTTTCCGTTCGCGTCGCGCAAGGGAACAAAGAACGACGAGCCGTGGCCAGCTACGGCCGCCTCCGAGATTACCCCTGCCACAGGGACGCCTTGCCGCGTCAGCGCTGCGGTTACGGTCTCTGGAGCTGCGGGGCGCCGCTCGATATACCCGCCAGTGATCCAGCCGTTGTTCAGATCGATAATCACCTTCGGCGTCTGAACGAAGCGCGAGACCACATGCCCTTCGGGCGTCGTCAGAGTCACGCGTACTTCGTCGCCTCCGCGTAGGTCGAAGCGATCCGCCAGCCGGAGACGATACGAGCCGTCAGCTGCAGCGACAACCGAGTCCTCCAGGCCCATCCCGACGCGCAACGGCTGGTCGACCGGGGCCGCGATGCGAATGGTCACCGTCGTGCCGGGCGTTGTCATCCCCCACACCTCGTCCGTCGCCGCCGAAGCGTTCACGTCGAGCGGGGGAACGATCAACTGAGTTTGGCTAGAGTCCGATTCGACCGCGATGACGTCGCCGGTAGCAACATCGTTCGACGCCTGCTCCATATCTTCAGTGAGGAACACTGTCCAACGCGGCCGGTTGGGCCATTGGTAGGACAACGACAGCAGCCATGGGTTGCGAACGGTTGTGTCGAGCAGCGGTGAGCCGTCCGCGCGATGCACTTGGCAGCGGACCCGCTCATCCACGCGTCCTGTCCCGTCGAGAAGCCCCGTTGTCAAGTTGAGCTTAAGCTGGGCGGCGTCCCAGACGGTATAGAAGGCGACCGGACCGGCAGCCGGCCGCTCGACGACCAAGCCCCACATGCCCGGCACGATGTCTACGCTGCCCTGAAGGTCGGCGCGATAGCGCCCGTCCGCGTCGACTATGATGTCGATGGGCGGCCTGGTGGGATGGAGCGCCCACTCGCCGGCAAACGTGATCTGCAGCTTGACCCCGGCTGGCGCCGTTCCTTCGATGACGTCGTTGGTGGCGTCAACCTCAGCGGTGATTTCGGGTACGACGACCTCGATTAGCGCCGCATCTCCGAAATCCAAGGTCAGCCCGTCTCCAGGTTGTGGAGCGACCGCATTCTCGTCCGCCTCAGCGTCGCTCCACATGCCGCTCCAGGGCACCTCCTCCCAGTCTCGCTGGAGATACAAGTCCGCCTTGACATCGCCGGCCGGGTCGGACAGCGAGAGATAGGCGCCGTCGCCGCCGTACCGTGGCAGTCGAACGGCCACCACGGCGTTTTGCAGCCCGACGAAGACCATCCGATCCACGCTGATCGCCTTCAGCCTGATTCCGTTTCCGCCATCGTACAAGAGCTCTGCCTCAAGACCGGGATCTGCAGGGACCGCCGCCTGGAAGGCGCCAGAAGCGTCCGTCATGACATCCACATCCCATGGCGCGCGGACGCCCGTGCTAAGCCGCACCTGCAGCGTCTCCGCGGGAGGCCCTTGCCCTATCAGCGATTGGCCGAGAATGTCAAACGCTGCCTCCAGTTCGGGGACGACCAAGCGGACGCTGCTCACCGCTCCAGGGACAAGAAACCCAGTGCCCCGTTCGAGCGTCACGATGTCTCCGGGCGCGGGCGTCGGCGACTCACGCCCCTGGCAGCCGCTCTCCTTGAGTTGCCCATCGGCACCTTGGACAACGACGTTGAGCAAGTCGTCACGATGCCAAGCACATCCGATCCGCCGGTCCCACTCAAGCAGCACCATTGGAGCTACGATATCGGCTCGAAAGCGGTGCCCATCGACATCGACTAAGACCACCTCTGCCCGATCGCGCGACGTCACATCGATGCCCTCGAGCCCGAGGTCGATCAGGAAGCGACCCTCGGAGTCTACCGAGAGCTTCCGCGCAATCCGGATCTCACCCTCTTGCCCGAACAACGCCAATTCGACCTGGCTGTTGGGCGGTGCAATACCAGCGATGAGCTCGCGATCGAAGTCGAGGTCACCTGCCAGCGAAGGGATGGTCGCCGTGACCACCGACCCATCGTGAACGTATACGACGACTCTGGAGTCCGGGCGAATCGGTCCTCCGTGCCTGCTGCACACGGCGCAGTTCTGCGCTCGCGAAAGCGATAGCCTTGCCACGCCACCCTGGTCTGCAATGCTGCGAGACGACGTGTATGCGACGGCAAAGCCATCCTCGAGGACCGTTGCTCCAACGAGATCTCCGGGCTCTCCGTGCCAATCAATGGCAGATCCGTAGAGCGTGGCAGAGATGATGCCAGATGTCTGGACGGTCGCTGCCGCTTGCGCACGGGTGGGACGTGTCGACGGCTCAAGTGTACGCGCCCCAGGCGTCAGTAGCACGAGGCACAATGCTCCCGCGAGTAGGACAGCGATCACCGCCCTCATGTGAGTTAAACCTCGAGAAGATATCGTCATCCCTCTATCATCACGTCTAGCCATTGGGGCTGCCCTGCTTTCGTGGACGGTTGGTGATAAGGGACCTCACGTCGCCCCTGCGATCGGCAGGAACACCAGGTGTCCGACCGGTGAGGCTTCGGTCTCGCCTGTGTGCGTGACGCGCGCGATGGTCTCGAGGTGGGTGCCGATCCAGATGTCGTAGCGATCGGGCATGCCTGTCGAAGCCAGGTCTGACCCGCCGTGGGCGAAGATATCTGCAATTGGGTTCAGCGGCACCACCTTCCAGACGCCAGCGACGCGGTGGACCAACTGCACGGTGCCGCCTATGGAATCCTCGATGACCTCGCCCCACGCCGAGCCATCCGGGGCGATGTGGATTGAGGTGAGAGATCTGCCCCTCCCCAGTACCGACAGCGACGCCTTCCGATCGATCCACCGCCCGCCGATCCGCTCGTAGGCCCCTGCCGATCCGACGATCCAGCCGTGCCCGCTCGCGTCGACGTCGACGCCGGTGAAAGCGCCGGGCATCGCTCCCTGCAGGGACACAGGTTCCCAGCGCGCGCCGTCGAAGTGGTACACCACGTCGCCAACCGCCCAGCCGTCCCGATCGGACACCATGTCCAAGGCGTTGAGCGCTCCCGGCACCGTCGCCACCAGCTGCCATGCCGCGCCGTCGAAGCGAAGGATGGCCGTCTCTTGCGGCCGGTCGCGATGCTGCGACGGGGCGATGGCCCAAACCGCGTCCGGCGCCACGACGGAGAAACGGCGGACGGGCTCGGTCGTCGGGAGGTCGTATGCCGTCCATTGACCGCTTTGGAGGCGCATCGCGCGAGCCTGGGCGTACGTCGCGTTCACGGCAGCCCAAGCCTCGACGTCGCTCACCGCGGCCACCACATCCAGGAGCTCCGCGTCCTGGGGACCGGACTCGGCCCGCCAGCGGCCGTCCGAATGGCGCCACACCACCGGGCCACCGTAGCCAACGGCCCACCCGACACCAGACGGCGCCAGCGCCAAACGCAGCGCTTGGCTGCCCGTGACCTCGGTCCGCGTACCGCCCCAGCGGCCCCAGACGCCCAGCAATCGTTCGGCGAGCAAGCCGGAGCCGGCGATCCAGAGGCGCCCGCCATCCGCCACGGCAAGACCGCTGATCCCGAATCGGCTCCACCCATTCCACGGCGCGTCCGGATCGGGGCTCCACTGCGACCCATCGTAGTGCATGAGGCCGTACTGGCCTGCCGCCCAGCCGTCGTCCGCGGCGCGCATGACCACGTCATGCAGGCCACCATCGTCCGCGTCGAGGGCGACCGACCAGGCGGCACCATCGAAGTGGAGCATGGTCCGAACGCTAGGGCGGCCCAGGATCCCCGTCACGCCGCCGACCGCCCACACGTCGTCCGCGGCGCTGCCGTGGATCGCATGGATCGCCCCGCGAAACGCCGGTGTCGCCTCCGCCGACCACGCCGCACCGTCCCAGCGCATCAGCTGATCGCCAACCGCGGCCCAGCCGTCCTGGTCCGTGCGCATCCACAGCGCAGTGACGGTGCCATCGATGGGCACATCGAGGCGCCGCCAGGTGCCGGCCTCCCGCACCGCGACGACCTCGCCGGCAACCCAAACGGCGCCGCTTGGGGTCGTGGCCACCTCCCACAGCTCGGGCGGCCACGGCAACGCCGTGGCGGTTGCGCGGCCGGACCGCAGCTCGACGACGTCGCCGCGCTCGGAAACGGCCCAGCCGATGCCATCGGGTCCGACCGCCACGTCGGTGCCCCAAAGGCCGGGCGGAGCGTCGATCAGCCGCCACGAGGCGCCGTCGTAGTGCGCGATGCCGTCGTAGCCCACGGCCCAGACATCGTCCGGCGCCGCCGCGGCCACGGCGCTGAGGTTGGAGAAGCCGCCCCGTTCGATGGTCACCACGTCGTTGGGCGCGGTCGGGCCGGGCTGCGCTTGGGTGACGGTGGTAAGTGGGCCGGGCGCCATGCTCATGCCGCAAGCGGATGCAAACACAGCCAGGGTGCAGATCGCGCGGGGCGGTGCCGGATGGTGGCTGACAAGGGACATGGTGACTCCGTGCCCGGGTCGTTCTGATCAGGCCACGCAGACTATGGCGCGGCATGCGTCGCGTCAAGTGGCCGTTCCGCCGTGCCGCCGGGAACCTCGAGCAACGAAAGGACGTCAACCAGGCGCAGGGGCACAGCGCCGCGCATCGCGCGACGGTTGTGCGCATTGATTGCTCCCACCGACGCCGGCCATCCACGGCGCTTGGCCACCGCCAGTAGAATCCCACCCCGTGTGACACCTCCGCCGCCTCTCGGGTTCGTCGAACCTTCTCCCGCCGCTCTCGGAGCACCCCATCCTCCCCATCGACCTGTTCGCCTCCCGCTCCGCCCTCTACCTCCCGCTTGCGCTGGCCGTCGCCGCCGCGGACGCGCTGGTGGCCGGCGGCGTGCTCGCGGCCTGGCGGCGCGGCCGGCGCGGTGCCGGCCAACGGCGCCCGATCACTGCGCCCGTCCTCCTCGCGGCGGGGCTCGCCGCCGTGGTCGTCCACGTCGCGCTCTCGACTCTTGCCAGCCGCTGGTTCGACTACGGCTTCTTCGAGAACGCCGGCCTGCTCTACGCTGCGCTCGTGCTGGCCATGCCAGCGGTCGCGGCGCTGGTCATCGCCGCCGCGCGGCGCGCGCGCCCGCACGGCGCTTCCCCGCCAATCGCGACGCACGACGCGCCCTCGCCCGTCTCCGCGAACGACGCGTCCTCTCGCATCGCCACGCACCACACGCCCTCGCCCGTCGCCACGCGCGCCGCGCTCGCCCTGGCGTGGTGCGCGCTCGCGCCGGTGCCCGTCGGCCTTTGGGCCACGTTCGTCGAGCCCTACCGCCTGCAGCTGGAGGCCGCCACCCTGGTCGTCCCGCCGTCCGCCGCGCCGGACGCAGAGCGCCCGCTCCGCATCGGCATCCTGGCCGACCTCCAGACCGACCGCGTCACGGCCTACGAAGCGCGCGCCGTCGACCGGCTGCTCGCCGAGCGTCCCGACATCATCCTGCTGCCCGGCGACCTGTTCCAGGGCGATCCCGTCCAGCGCCAGCACGAGCTGCCCGCGCTCCGCGCGCTGCTCGGCCGGCTGGATGCGCCGGGGGGCGTCTTCCTGGTCGAGGGCGATTCCGATCACCCGCAGCACCTCCGGGACGCCATCCAGGGCACCAAGGTCCGGCTGCTCGTCGACCAGGAGGCCCGTGCCACGGTGGCTGGCTGGCGCGTGCGCGTCGTCGGCGTGGCCAACGATCACGGCAGCCAGGCGGCGCGCGCGGCGGTCGCGGCGCTCGGCACGCGCGCAGGCGGCCGAGAAGGCGACGGCGACGGCGCGGGCGATCGCGCTGGTGGAGGCTCAGGCAGTCGCTCGGCGCACGAGCCGGACCGCGCGCTCCGCATCGTGCTAGCCCACCGCCCCGACGCCGTCCTCGACCTCCCCTCGGACGCGCCCGTCGACGTAGTCGTCGCCGGCCACACGCACGGCGGTCAGGTCGTCGTGCCCGGCTTCGGGCCGCTGGTCACGCTCTCGGCGCTACCGCGGCAGGTGGCGGCCGGCGGGCTGCACCGTGTGGGCGGCCACCCTGTGTACGTGAGCCGCGGCGTCGGGATGGAGCGCCGCGGGGCGCCGCCGGTGCGGTTCTTCTGCCCGCCGGAGGTCGCGGTGCTGACGGTCACGGTCGGACCGCCTGGAGAACAGGGCTCATCTCGATGACGCTGCGCGACTGGTTGCTGCTGCAGATCGCGTCAAGCAGATCCAGCAACGCATCGTGACGGGCGGGCACGACCGTGTAGAATTGCTCGCGGAACTCGGTTGGTTTGGTTTGTAGTGACATACCCAATGCTTGGCCGAGTTCCTTCCGTTCGGCCAGGCACCACCTCAGCCGGCCGCGTCATGCCTGTCTTTCGAGTCCTTCCGCCAGGGTCGGTTTGTCCAGACTCGAGGAAAGAGGGGCCAAGCATGACCGAAACCTACGACCTCATCGCCATAGGGACCGGCTCTGCCGCCTCGGTGGCCGCATACACGTGCAGGAAGCAGGGCTGGAGAGTAGCCGTCGTGGACTCGCGCCCCTTCGGCGGGACGTGCGCGCTTCGCGGCTGCGACCCGAAGAAGGTGCTCGTCGGCGCCGCCGATGCGCTTGAACAGACGCGACGCATGTACGGCAGCGGCCTGGCCGCCGATGGCCTGCGGATCGAGTGGTCGGAGCTCATGGCGTTCAAGCGCTCCTTCACGCAGCCTGTCCCGGAAGACCGCGAGAAGGCGTTTCGCCGAGCAGGCGTCGACACCCTCCATGGGCGGGCCCGCTTCACCGGTGCGACCAGCCTTGAGGTGGCCGGCGAGACGTTCGAGACAGGCAAGGTGCTCGTCGCGACCGGCGCGAAGCCCCGGCCCTTGAGCCTGCGGGGCGAAGAGCACGTCACGACGAGCACCGAGTTCCTCGAGCTGGACGAGCTGCCGAGGCGCATCGTCTTCGTTGGCGGGGGCTACATCAGCTTCGAGTTCGCCCACCTTGCCGTGCGTGCAGGCTCGCAAGTCACCATCCTCCACCGCAGCGACCGCGTGCTCAAGAACTTCGAGCCCGACCTGGTGGACCGCCTGGTCGAAGCGACGCGAGACGCCGGGATCGACGTTCGCACCCGGGCCCCCGTCGTCCAGGTCGAGCAGGCCCACGAAGGGTTGCGAGTCCACACCGAAAGGGGCGTTGACCCGGTGGAGTGCGACCTTGTGATCCACGGCGCGGGCCGCGTGCCCGAGATCGAGGATCTCGACCTGGATGCCGCCAGCGTGGCGCACGACGATCGCGGCGTGCACGTCAACCAATACCTGCAGAGCACGACCAACCCCGACGTCTACGCCGCCGGCGACGCGGCCGCCACCGATGGATGGCCATTGACCCCGGTCGCATCGGCCGAGGGCCATGTGGCCGCGGCGAACATGCTCCGGGGCAACGAACGGGCCGCTGACTTCACGGGCACGGCCAGCGTGGTCTTCACCATCCCGCCCTTGGCGCGGGTCGGGCTGACCGAAGAAGAGGCGCGGGCAGAGAACCTTGCTTTTGCGATTCAACAGGGCGACATGGATGAGTGGTACTCGTACCGGCACCTGAGGTCGCGGCCAGCCGCGTACAAGGTCCTCGTCGAGGAAGGCTCGGGGCACATCTTGGGCGCGCACCTCTTGGGCGATCGGGCCGAGGAGACGATCAACCTGTTTGCGCTTGCCGTGCGGCACCAGATCCCGGTGGGCGAGCTGCGTCGCGTGCCGTGGGCCTACCCGACGCACGGCTCGGACCTGCCATACATGGTGTAAGTGCTCACACCACGGCCTGTTTCGGCCTTCGCCTGGAGCGGGCGCATGGACGGACGGGGCCAAGGGTGCCGGGCGCGGGACCTCTGTGCTCGTAAGACGTGGCTCTGGTTGGCAGCTTCTCGCGGAGCACCTGGGTCCTACCGCGTTCGCCAGTCGCCGACTAACAGGGCGCGGCGGACGAGGTGGTTATGGAGCGCGGAGTGCGGCCAGCCGCTGGTTGTTCAAGCGCTTGAAGCCGTGATGCAGCAGGGTGAGTTGGCCGTTGCAGCCCTCGACGCAGGCGGTGCCTGCGCCTGACCTCCGCAATGCTCAGACCACCAAGCCCCCCCGCGCACCCCTCCGCGCCGCGGCGTCCCGCCACCCGCCGTGGCCGCGGACCGCTGCTGGCATGGCTGGACGGGCGGCGTCGCGACTACTACCGGCTGCTCTTCGACCTGGAGTCGTAGCGATCGCGCCGCCACACGACCGCCGCCGTCGCCATGCCGACGAGGCAGAGGAGCATGCCAACCGGAACGTCCCAAGGCCGGTACCGGAGCTCGACGACGTGCGCGCCTGGCGGAAGGGCCAGCGCGAGCCAGGCACCCGGCGCCAGCGCCACCCGTTGGCCGGACACCTTGGCCTGCCAGCCCCGCGCCATGTGCTCCTTGACCGTCAGGGTGCCCCCGCCCGACGCTGGACAGCGCACCGTCACGTCGCCGCCGATGCCCGCGGCGTCGCACACCACGCGGTCGTCGCCGCTCAGCAGCGTCGCGTAGGCCCGGTCCGGAGGCCCGCGATAGATGCGCACGCCGTCGATCTGGTCGACGGGCCTGAGGCTCGGGTCGGTCTCCTCGCTGCGCGATGCGAGCATCAGCGGCGCGGGGTCGTTGCGGTCGCGCCAATGCCACGGCTTTAGGTCCGAGACGACCTTCATCCCACGGTCGACGGCCGCCAGGACGTAGAGATGTTCGCCGAAGGGCGGCATCACCCAGGCCAGCTCCGGCGTCACCAGCGCATCCAGCTCAGCGCCCATCGCGGGCGGCAGCGTCGTCGTGCTGATCCAGCGCGCATTGAACCGGCCGACGTGTAGCAGCGCGAGGGCGAGCGGCAGCACCATGAGCCACCGTGTCGAGACGGCGAGCACGCGGCGGAGCCCGTCGTCTGTGGCCTGCTCCCACGTGGCCAGCGGCCAGCGCGCCGCGAGCACGCGGTCGACGCCGATGGCGGCCAAGCCGAGCAGCGGCGTCGTGACCACGCCGCCTATGAGGGCCGGGTTGCGGATGCCGCCCAGCATCCCGTCCAGCCAACCCAGCGGCGAGAGCACCAAGAGCGCGCGCAGCGGCTGGGCGCCGGCGAACCAGAGGGGGATCGCCACCGCGGCTAGCAGGAACACCACCGTCCGCCGTTTGACGCGGTCCCGCGACCCGAACGCCGCCGCCACCGCGACCAGGGCGAGCACCACGGGCAGCCACCCGACGAACGTGGCGTACAGGCTCGGGAACGCGTGCTTGCCCAGCGCATCGGAGCGGTAGAACGCCTCGTCGTCGATGACGAAGTTGAGCGGGATGTAGCGGAACGGCTGGGCGGTGCGGAACGCGGGATCCTGGTCCTTGACGAACTCGGGGAGCATGGCCCCGAACGGGACCAGGAACGGGGCCGCCAGCAGCACTGCGATGACCAGCGCCAGCCCGATGCGCCGCGCGACCACGCGCCCGCTGATCCCTGGCTCCAGGGGCACCAGCGCGAGCGGCAGCACCGCCGCGACGCCCATCTGCGGGTATGCCTGACCGGCGAGGAGCGCCATGGCCAGCGCCGCGCCGAGGAGCACCGCCGAGCGCCGGCTCGCCGTCCGCATCAGGGCCACCAGCGGAGGGAACACCAGCGCGCTCGCCGCGGTGGCCAGGACGACGTTGATCCAGCCGCCCTCCATGCGGCCGGCCAGGTTGCCGGCCATCACGGCGACGAGCGCGGCCCACGTCCGGGCGATGGGGCTGAGGCCGAGCACGCGCCCAAGCCACCACTGGGCAAGACCCGCCAGCGCGAACGCTCCGACCAGCACGAGCTTCATCCCGGTCGCCACGCCGAAGAACAGGACCATCGCGGCCGGGAGCGGGTGGAGCACGCCGGCGTGCGTCTCGGCGAAGGCGGGATACCCTCCCCGGACGCTGCCGTTCCAGAACGCGCACGGGCCGCACGTGCGCAGCCGCTGCCAGACGTAGTACGGTTGGACGGCGGTCGGGTACTCGCGGCCGGACGGGATCACGTTCGGGTCCAGGTCCAGGTAGGCCGACGCGAACGCCATCGCCGCGACGAGCACGATCGCGATCTCCAGGGCGGCAAGCGGCGACCCACGGCGTCGAGCCCTGACGGCACCCGGCGCGGGGTCGGTGGTCACAGCGTCGTCGCGCGCGCTCGCCGACAGTGGATCCTCCATGCGGCCAATCCTATCACGAGCGCCCAAGCCCGCTGAGCGCCTGGTGGGCCGGGAGGTAGCGGCATCCGGCGATCGCGACGAATTGAGCGGCGCGAGCGCATGGGCTGAGAGCGACCTTCCGTCCGCGGTTCGCCGCCCGCGCCTACGGGTCCGTCGGCCGCGGCGCCAGCGTCGGCTCGCCCGGCAGGACGACGAACGTCGGCGTCGCGATCGGCTCGAGCGTCGGCGTCGGCACGTCCGTGCCCACCGTCGGGCGGACGACCAACGTCGGGGGCGGGTCGGTCGGGCGCGTGGCCACCGGCGTGGCGGTGAAGCGCTGCGGCGTGACCGTCGGCGTCGGCGATCCGGTGGGTAGGAGCGTCGAGGTCGCTGTCGCCGTCGGCGTCACGGTGGGGGTGGGAACGTCCAGCGCCACGCGGACGCGCGCCGACGCCTCCGTGCCGCAGGCGTCCTTGGCGGACACCTTGAGGACGTACCCCCCGCTGGGGAGGTTGCGCATGTCCACGCCGGCCAGCGTGCCGCCGCCCACGCTCGTCTGGAACGGGCCCGCCAGCGGCCCGTAGAAGACGTCCGGCGCGCTGTCGTCGGCGTACCACACGCTGTAGTCGGCCAGCGCCGGCATGTCCACCGTGCCCGTCAGCGTGACCACGCCCGTCGTCCGGGAGCCGTCCAGCGGCCAGGCGATCTGGACCACGGCCGGGCGGTCCGACTGGGCGCTCACCTCCGTGGGCGGCTGCACGATCCCGTGCGCCTCAGCCCAGGCGCGGAACTCCGGCGGGAACACCTTGAACGCCCGCTCCTCCACCAGGCATTGCGGCGTGCGCTCGCCGGCGCGCATCCCGGACTCCCGCTCGATGGCCACCCGCTGCCAGAGGTCGTGCTCGGGCCCTAGCGGCGGCGCCTCGGACGAGAAGATGCGGTTGCGCGGCTCGGGGCACGCCTGGCTTGGCAGCGTGCCCGTGTCCGCGCAGACCATGTGCGTCACGATGCCGTCCGGCACGTCGAACGCGGAGACCGGCAGCGCGTCCACGGCCGCGTGCATCACGCGGTTCCAGATCCGTGCCGCCCCGATCGAGCCGGCCACCTGGAGCATCGGCGTGCGATCCGCGTTGCCCACCCACGCGCCCACCACAATCTCGGGCGTGTAGCCGATCGTCAGGCTGTCCCGGTAGTCGTTGGTCGTGCCCGTCTTGACGGCCGCCGGCCGCCCCAGCTCAAGGAACGAGCCGCGGCCGAAGGCCGGCGCGCGCGCCTCGCCGTCCGCCAGGATGTCCGTGATCAGGTAGGCGTCGGTGGCCTTGGCCACGCGCGCGGCCGGCTCCACGCCGTCGTCTGGCAGGCACGGCGCCTCCGTGCCGATCTCGCACAGCACGTTGCCTGCGGCGTCGCTCACCTTGCGGATGACCATGGGCGGGCGCCGGATGCCGCCGGCGGCAAAGACCGCGTAGGCGCCCGTCATCTCCAGGAGCGGCACCTCGCCGCTGCCCAGGACCAGGCTGAGGCCGTACGGGCCGCCGCCCTCCAGCGTCGTGACGCCCAGGCGCTGCGCCGACTCCAGGAGCGCCGGCACGCCGATATGGGCGTGCGTGCGCACGGCCGGGATGTTGTAGCTGTTGGCCAGCGCCGAGCGCACGGTGACCAGCCCGTGCTCGGTGCGGTCGTAGTTGACCGGCGTGTAGCCTTCGGCCGTGCCGTCCGGGAACGTCGCCGTGATGTCGGCGACCAGCGTCTCCGGCGTCCAGCGGTCGCCGCCGGCGCCCTCGAAGGCCGCCAGGTACGCCAGCGGCTTCATCGTGCTGCCCGGCTGGCGCGGGGCCAGGGCCAGGTTGACCTGCCCGTCGATGGCCTCGCTGCCGAAGTCCGCGCTGCCGACCAGCGCCAGCACCTCGCCCGTGCGCGGGTCCATGGCCACCACGGCGCCGTTGTGGGCCAGTTGGTCCGCCAGCTCGGCCACCGCCTGCCGGACGATCTCCTCTGCCGCGGTCTGCAGCGCCCCGTCCAGGCTGGTGACCACCTCCAGGCCCATGCTGGTCAGCGCCTCGGGGCCGTAGAGCGCCTCGAGCCGCTCGCGGGCGTACAGCGTGAAGTGCGGGGCGCGCATGGTCACCGCCGGCGGCGGCTGGAGATCCAGCGGCGCCTGAGCGGCCATGTCGGCATCGCCGCGCGAGATCGCGCCGCGTTCGACCATGAGGTTGAGCACCGTAGCGCGGCGGTCCAGCGCCCGATCGGGCGAGACGTACGGGTCGTAGAAGGCCGGCGCCTGGGGCAGGCCGGCCAAGAGCGCCGCCTGCGCCAGCGAGAGCTGGGACGGCGGGATGCCAAAGTACGTCTCGGAGGCGGCGCGGATGCCGTAGGCGTAGTTGCCGTAGAAGATCTCGTTGAGGTAGAGCTGAAGGATCGTGTCCTTGGAGTACCGGCGGCTCAGCTCGGTGGCCAGGATGACCTCTTTGACCTTGCGCCGGATGGTGCGCTCGGGCGTGAGCAGCACGCGCTTGACCAGCTGCTGCGGGATGGTCGAGGCGCCGGACACCACCCGCCGCTCGCGCACCGCGTACCACAGCGCGCGGGCGACCGCCACCGGGTCGACGCCGCCATGGCGGTAGAAGTTGGCGTCCTCGGTGGCCAGCGTCGCGCTCACGACCAGCCGCGCCACGTCGGCGATGACCACGGGCGAGCGCCGGCCGGCGTCGGGATCGAAGGCCTCGGCCAGCAGCTGGCCCTGGCGGTCGTAGAGGTGCGTGGTCTGGAAGGGCAGCGCGCGCGCCGTCAGGTCTTCGGGCCGCGGCAGCTGCCGGGCGACCCAGAGCCACATGATCCCAAAGCCGATGAGCGCGATGCCGCCGGCTACAGCCGTCGCGCCGGCCGCCGCGACGGCAGCCAGCCTCCAGCGCGCGCGGCCGGCCGGGTCGCGGTATGGGTCGCTTGCCATGGTGCGTTCTCCTCCGAGCGTCCCAGGTCCCTGGCGGAATGATGGCCGTACGGCATGCGGGAGGGCAAGCGCGAAAAGGAGCAGCACCTTCGACCTGTTTGCGCTGAGCATTCGGTGGGATTGCTCATACCCTTTGCCTGCTTCCCCGTAAGGGGTCTGCGAGCGCGGGCCGCCGCGACCGACCGCCGCACCATGCTATCATCCGCCAGGCCCTCTCTCGACCAACGACCCGGGTCCCCGCGCCACGAGGAGACGCCCCATGAACGAGTCCCTGCTCGACCTGCTCCTCAAGCAGGCCAGCGCGCGCGGCGCCGGCATCATCGCCGACCGGTTTGGCGTCGACGAGGCGACCGTCGAGCGCGCGATGGCCGGCGCGCTTCCGCTCATCATCGGCGCGCTGGCCCGCAACGCCAGCACGCCGGGCGGCGCGGCCAGCCTGGAGCGCGCGCTGGCACGCAAGCACGACGGCTCGCTGTTGGACGCTGCCGTCGACTTCCTTGGCGGCGGCGACCTCGCCGATGGCAGCGCCATCCTCGATCACGTCTTCGGCGGGCGCCGCGGCACCGTCGTGGAGACCGTCGCCACGGCAAGCGGCTTGGACAGCGCGCACACCAGCCAGTTGTTCGCCATGCTGGCGCCGCTGGTCCTTGCGTACCTTGGCCGAGAGCGCGCCGAGCAGGACCTGGACGCCGACGGCGTGGCCGAGGTGCTCGAACGCCAGCGCTCGGCCATCGAGCGCGCGCCCGATCCCAACGACCTGTCCGTCCTCGGCCAGCTCGCGCGGAAGCTGCTCGACCGCGACCGCGACGGCCAGCGCGCCGGCGACGCGGTTGCCATCGGCGTCGACCTGCTCGATCAGTTCATGCGCGACCGTCAGGGCTGACCTGGATGGCACAGCACCGCGCCGAGTTTGCCCGCGGCGCGGCGCTCTGGGCCGACCTCCCCGAGGACGGGCTGCCCGAGGTGGTCCTCCTCGGGCGGTCCAACGTGGGCAAGAGCTCGCTGCTCAACTTCCTGCTCGGCCGCAAGCAGCTGGCGTACACCAGCAAGGCGCCCGGGCGCACCCAGCAGTTCAACTACTACCTGATCGACGGCGCGTTCTACCTGGTCGACCTACCGGGCTATGGCTTCGCCAAGGTCCCCAAGGCCGTGCGCGCCGCGTGGGCCAAGCGCATCACGCGCTTCCTCCGGGAGCGGGCCACCCTGCGCGCCGTCGTCCACCTCATCGATGGCCGCCACCTCCCCATGGCCATCGATGCGGAGGCAGCCCGCCTGGTGGCCTCGACGGGCCTGCCAACGGTCGTCGCGCTGACCAAGGTGGACAAGGCCAAGCAGGCGGAGCTGGCCGCCAACGTCCGCGCCACCCGCACGCTCCTGGGCGCGGTCGGAAACGCCGCGGCCACGCTGGTGCCCACGTCGGCCGCCAAGGGGCTTGGCCGGCCGGAGCTGTGGCAGGCCATCGAAGCGGCCATGGCGGAGCCCCCGCGCCGCATCGAGTAAAAGCAGGCCGCCCGGCGCATGGAGCGCCGGGCGGCTGGATCAGGCGGCGCGGTGGCCCGCGCTCACGGCCGGAGCGGTTGGTCGCGCAGGCAGCGCTCGATGCACGCCGCGAGCTCGCGGTCGCGGATGACGCGGCAGTCGGCAAACGAGCCGCCGGACCGGATGCAGCGCCGGTAGGCCACGTTGGCCAGGCTGCGGCAGGCTGTGGCGCAGAGCGAGCTGGTCGCCGGCGGCGAGCACGTCAGGCGACAGCTGGCCTCGGCAGCCGCCCCCGCTCGTGCGCAGACCGCGGGGTCCTCGCCCTTGGACAGGCACGCCAGCTCGACATCGCGGCCGCGCGCGGCGCACCGTCCGGCGCAGTCGACGATCGGCTGGGCGTCGCAGGCCGTCACGCACGCGCGCTCGGCGCTGGCCGCCCGCTCTCGGCAGGCTGCTTCCGGCCCGCCTTCCGCGAGGCAGCGCGCGAGGACGGCCCGCCCGTGGACAGCGCACTTTTCGAGGCAGGTGCCCGCCGACGGATCGACGTTCGTGGGGCTACAGCTGGTAACGCACGCGCGCTTTGCCGCTTCTGCCTCGGCCGCGCAACGGTCTTCGCCACCGCCGCTGGCAAGGCAACGCCCGAGGATCTCGCGGGCGATGATCGCGCAGCGCTCGGCACAGGCCGTGTTCGCAGCACCAGGCGCCACCGGCACATCGCTTGGGCACTCGCGGAGGCAGGCCGCCTTCACCGCCGACGCCTCGCCCTCGCAGGCGTCCGGCCCGCGGCCGCTGGCAATGCACGCCTCGTAGGCGTCGCGCGCCCGGCGGGCGCAGCGCGCCTCGCAGCTCTCGGGCGTCGCATCGGCAGGGCGCGGCGTGGCCGTGCGGTCCGGCGCGCACTCGTTGAGGCACCGGTTGCGCGCGGCGTTTGCCTCCAGCTCGCAGGCGTCGGCGCCGCCGCCGCCGGCAATGCAGCGCTCGTAGGTCTCGGCCGCCACCCGGGCGCACCGGCCCTCGCAGGTCACCGCCGTTGCCTCGGGTCGCGGCGTGGGCGTGGCCGTGCGATCGCAGTTGCGCAGGCACAGGTCGCGGGCCTCGTTGGCCTCGCGCTCGCAGACGTCGGGGCCGCGGCCGGCAGCCAGGCAGGCCGCTAGGACGTCGCGGCGGACGGCCGCGCAGCGGGTCTCGCACGTCTCGGGCGTCGGGTCGTTGACGGCCGGCGTCGGGGTCCGCGTCGGCTCGCACTCCCGCTTCACGCACGCTTCGCGCGCTTCCCTGGCCTGGCGCTCGCAGAAGTCCGGCCCGCCGCCGCCAGCGATGCAGGCCTCGTAGGCCTGGCGGCCGACGAGCTCGCAGCGGCCCTGGCAGGTGGCCGCTGTGGGCGTGCGCGTCGGGTCGTTGACGGCCGGCGTCCGGGTGCGCGTCGGGTCGTGGACGGCCGGCGTCGGGGTGCGCGTCGGGTCGTGGACGGCCGGCGTCCGGGTGCGCGTCGGGTCGTGGACGGCCGGCGTCGGGGTGCGCGTCGGCTCGCATTCGCGCTGGGTGCACTCCCGGCGCGCCTTGGCGGCCGCTTCCTCGCAGTCGTCGGGCCCGCGCCCGCTGGCAATGCAGGCCTCGTAGACCTGGCGGCCCACCAGGGCGCACCGGCCCTCGCACGTCTCGGGCGTCGGCTCGGGCTGGCAGCTCAGCATGCAGCGCTCGAAGGTGTCGCGGAACCGTGCCTCGCACTGCTCCGGCGTGCCGCCCAGATCGAGGCACACCTGGCGGACGGCCCGCGCCTCCGCCTCGCAGCGGGTCTCGCAGGTCGGCGTCGGTTGAGCGGGGGGATCGACCTGGGCGCGTGCCGGCCGGTCGACCCCGGTGCCGGAGAAACCGAGGAGCAGCCCGAAGGCAAGCAGGGACGGCGCCCAACGGCGCGCGAACGTCGGCAGCGAATGGGTCCTGGTCACGGTAGCGCTCCTAGACTCGGCGCGTGCTCGAATGGCTCGCGCCAAACTGCGGCGATCCGCGAACTACGACGCAGGCCACGTCGGAAGGGTACGCTACATCGCCACGCGATGGAAGGCCTACGCGGCCCGGCGCGTCAGGCGCGGCAGGAAGCGCCCAGTGCGGGCCATGTAGGCCCGGTAGTCGTCGCCGAACGCCGCCGTGAGCACCTCCTCCTCGTGCCGCACGCGCATCAGCATCACGGCCGTGAGCAGGACGACGAGGGTTCCCGCCACCCACGCGTTGGCCGTCTGGAGGAAGATCGTCAGCGCGAGGAGGTAGAACATGGCGTACATCGGATGCCGCACCAGCCGGTAAGGGCCATGGGTGACCAGCGTATGCTCCTGGCGGATGTGCAGGCGCGTCTCGAAGTTGTCGCCGAGCGCCGACTGGATCGACCACGTCAGGGCGAGCACGACCACGGCCAGCGGCACGCCCAGCCACCGCAGCCACTCGGGCAGCGCGACGACGCCGCCGGCCAGCCAGGCCGGGTTGACGAAGAAGTAAACCAGGCTGCCAACGAGCGGGACGGCGAAGACGATGCGCACCACGTTCCACCACACGCCCTCGTGATATGTGGCCGGGCCGCGTGCGCGCTGGGCGCGGCGGAACCAGTAGGTGCGGATGACGAAGAAGCACAGGAACATGCCGACGAACACGAGGTGCAGGATGCGATCGGTCATTGGAGGGTCTCCTTGCGCCGCGGGGCGCTTGATTTAGTCTAGGCTAAATCATAGGATACGGCTCTTGGATCGCCTGTCAAGACCTACTGAAGCGCGATGCGCATGCTCACCCGATAGCCCCCTCCACCGTCGCGCGGTATGCTCCCTGCAAACGCCGCCTTTCAGCCCGCCACGGAGGCCGATGATGCCCACGCGACCCCACGCCCCGCTCCGACCGCGCCGACCGCGCCGCCCTTGGGCCGCCCTCCCCGCCGCTCTGGCGCTGATCGCCCTGGCCGGGGCGCCGCCGGCCACAGCCGGCATCCGCCTGGCCAGCCGCCCTCTCCAGGTCGATGCGGCGCACAACGCTATCTACCTGCCCGTCGCGCACGGTGGTGGCGCCAGCATCCGAGGTGCTGTCCAGTTCGCTGGGTTGGCCATCGTGGCGCATGAGGGCAGCACCGTCGTGGCCTCGGGCAAGCACCTGTCGCTTCGGGCGACAGCGTCCGAGACGGTCGCCGGTTTCACCGCGCATACCGGCGACGCGGGTGGCGTGGCGGTCTTGTGGGAGCGCTTGGACGCGGTGCGGCTGGCCCCCGGCATGGCGTTGGAGTTCACCACCGAGGATATCGCCGGCAAGGTCCTGGGGCAGGCGCGGGTCGCGCCAGGCGATCTCGGGCTGGACGTCCAGGTCGACCCGGATGGCACCGGTGCCGGCACGCACCACATCGAAGCGCGCCTGGCGGGGCGCGTCGTCGCGCGCGTCGGCGGGCATGCCGGCGTGGCCGCCCGCACGGACACCTGGCCCATCGGGCTGTCGCGCGCCGAGGCGCGGCTGGGCGGCCTGCCGGCGATGCGGCTGCACTGGGACGGGGCCGTCGACCTCAACATCCCGAATGGTCCGGTCGTCAGCGCCGACGAGCTCGTCGTGCGCTCTGAGGCGGCGCACGCGCCGGCGGTCATGGCCCGGTTCGCCCTGCGCCTTTCGGTCATCCGCCGGATCGCCGTGCTGGCGCCGGTCCTCATGCCACCGCGCGAGCGCTGCGCCGAAGCCGCGGCGGTCGGGGCGGACGGCGCGGTGGCGTTCCCGTCCGAAATCGATCCGGCGAGCACGCCGACGTACCACGAGGTGGCCGACGACGTTGCCGGCACCACGCGCGACCTCTTCGGCGCCGGGCACGACACCAGCTTGGACGCGTGGTACGGCGCATGGCCGTGCCCGGCGGCCATCGGGGACGCCGTGCCTGCCGTCCCGCCGCTCGAGCCGGAGCTGGCCGCCCTCGGCGTGACCTCCGCTGTTCCGGCGCTCGCCGACGAGCTGGAGCGCCTGGACGCGGCGATCGGGGCGAGCACCGTCCCGCCGGCGCTCGGCCCAGCGTCGGCCGTCGACGCGTCGTTCGCGGAGCCGTCCGAGCCGTTCCGTCCGGACGCGAGCGCGCCGTACGGTGGCCGCGACGTCATCTACGTCCACGGCCTCCGGTCGGACCCTCTTGCCGACGCCGCTGCCGGCAACGCCACGGCGATCGCCGGCTGGACGCGGGACGTCGGCGCGGGCGACCGCCAGACCATCAACGCCGCGTTCTATGCACCGGGCGGGTACTGGAAGGCCGCCGCCGACGCGTCGTGGGCCACGCATGTGGGCCGCATGACCAGCTACAGCAGCCGCGACAACCGCTACTTGACCGTCGCCTGGCCCGCGACGCAGCGCCTGGATGTGGCCGCGCACGCGGTGCTCGCCCAGATCGCGGACGCCATGGCCCTCGGCACCGGCGTCGTCGTGCCCATCGGCGGCAACGCCGAGGGCTTCTGCCAACGGCCGAACTGCGTGATCGTCAGCCACGGGGCGGGCGCCCTGCTCACCGACACCGCCCTGCACCTGGCGGCGACCGGTGCCTACCCCGGCACCGCGTTCGCGGGCATCCCGCCGCGGATCAAGGCGCATCTGGCGCTCCACGGCGCCTTTGGCGGCTCGGAGCTGGCCACGGCCGTCGTCGGCCAGGCGCTCGGCCTCGGCCGCCTCCCCGACGGCTGCGCCCTCGCAACCCATGCCTACCGGATGCTCGATCCGGAGGCGGTACGCCCGGTCCCGGCGTGCGCCGCCATGGCGACGCTGGCCGACTCCGCGCTGCGCGACCTCGTGCCGTCCGTCGCCAGCGCCCGCCTGGCCGCGCAGAGCGCAACCGGCACCGTCCCGGCGCTGCTCGTGGCGGGCGCGCACGCGTCGTTCCAAGCCCCGCTGAAGCACGCCCTGCTGCCCGGGTTCGACGACGGCGTCGCGACGCTGGACAGCCAGTGCGGCAGCCCCGGAGCGCCGGCGGAGCGCCCCAGCCGCTACGTCCCTGCCGGCACGCCGGGCTTGGCGTTCGACCTCGGCCTGGTGCCGCAGCGCGCGGCGGGCTACTTCCGCGAGCAGGCTCCGGCCGCGATGGCGGCCGGCTGCACGCCGTACACCTCGCCTGCCGGCATGCTCCAACCGGTAGCGGATGGCCGCGCCGGCACATCGGTCGACGCCCTCGCGCGCTCCCCGCGCCACCACACGTTCCTGGTGACGAGCTCGGACCATGTCGTCGGCCCGCGCGCGCAGCGCATCGATCGCGACTACCGAGCCAGCGAGCCCAGCGGCGCGCGCAGTTGGGAGGAGGTCCGGGTCATCACCGACCCAGCCGTGTACGCGCCCGACGCGCGCTTCCCCGCCGTCGACCCAGCGCCGCTGATCGCCCGCTCGCCCGAGGTCGAGGTGCACGCCCGCGGGCGCAACGTGGTGTTCGACGTGCTGCGCGCCGGCCGGACCTACCGCCGTACCTGGTATCTGTGGCAGCGCACGTACCTCTGGCCCGAGGGCAGCGAGACGCTGGACGAGGTGGATTACGTGTACCGGCACGTGCTGAGACCGTAGGTGGGTGAGGGCCCCTCTTCACCCCTCCGCCGCCGGCACGAACACGCGGCTCTCGGGCCGCAGCAGCCAACCCATCGCCCGCGCCACCAGCGCTTCACGGGCTTCCGCCGGCACCACGTCCTCCAGGCCGAAGCCCAGGAGGATGGTGTCGTCGGTGACCACCGCGGCGCCGAACGGCCAGTCGGCCAGGCTGGCGCGGAAGAACGGAGGCGGCGGGCCAGAGGGAGATGGCGGGCTGCCGGGCTCCCAGCCCGCCAGATCGTCCTCGAACGAGGTGGTCTCGGCCACGCCGTCCACGACGATCGACGCGTCGTCGATCATGACGCCAGGGTCGTTGATGAAGCTGCCGAACGGGCTGATGTAGGCGATGGACACCTCGACCCGCCAATGCGACCACCCCGAGAGGTCGACCACCCACTCCTGCCAGCCTCCCGAGTCGCCGGTAGCCGCATGCCAGGCGCCGGTGGACCCGTTCGGGACGCAGCGGGCCTCCTCGCCTTCGCCTTCGACCGCCATGTAGTGGGATAGGAACGGCACGAGCGGGAACCAGAAGTCCGCCGAGCACGACAGGGCCGCCTCCGGGCGGGTATGGCCGCTGGTGTCGAGCAGCGTCGTCCAGCCTTCCTCGCCCGCGGTGCGCGCCTCGACGAACACGGCGTGCCACGGGTCGTTGACCTGGTAGGACGTCCAGAAGCGGAGCTCGGCGGCCGACGCTTCCGTCAGGTCGACGACGCGCGTCAGGCGCTGGTGCCCGCCGGGGCCCAATCCGCTCCACACAAAGTGCTCGCCGGTGTGCGCCGAGCGCCGTGGGTCGGCGAACGCGGCCGCGGTGTGGCTGAGGAAGTCGGGGTGCTCCGCGGGCGGGTACAGGGCGGACGTGGGCAGGAACGTATGCCCGTGATCGGCAACGCCCGGCATCGCCTGGGCAAACGACCAGCTGAGGCCGTCGAACGGCGCCGCCGTGCCGCTGGCCGGGGCGAGCCCGACGACGGCGCTGCGCGGGATGGGCACGACCTGCCAGCCAGCCATCCGCCACGTCCCCCACGGCTGCTCCAGGTCGTCCGTCCACCGGTTGCCCGTCGCGTCGTCCAGCGCGACGTCGTCGATCCACCAGCCGGCGCCGGCGACGCTGCCATCCGTGGCGTAGCGGAGCCGGAGGAGCGCGGTGCCGGTGATGGCGGCATGGGGCGAGAGGTCGAAGCGCAGTCGTGCGGTCCCGCTTCCGGTCAGGCCCCAGCCCATGTTGCCGCCGTTCGGGTTGGCGTCGGTGAGGTGGCCGTCCATGTCCTCGAGCGTGGTCCACGTCTGGCCGCCATCCCCGGAGAGCTCGACGTAGCCGTAGTCGTAGTCCCGCTCCATCCGCCACAACGACGCGAACGACAGGATGGCGCCCTCGCCGATCTCCCCCGCCGCAAACGTGCGGGTGACGGCGTGTTGCAGGTCGTCGCCGGCGTCGGACCACAGCCCGGAGCCGGTGCCTGCGTAGTTGTCCGTGTCGAACGGCACCGGGTCGGTGCGGATGGCCTGGTGCGCGCCCAGGTAGTACTGATAGAAGTCGTCGTACAGATAGGCGCAGCCGCCGGGAGCGCTGTCGCACGGTTCGCCGTCCTCCGGCACCGCGTCGAACGCCAGGCCCTGGAACGACGGCAGCCCCGCGTACTTGCCGGCGTGCAGCAGCCGCCCGCCCTCGTTGAGGTAGTCGCGCATCGCCATGGCCAAGTCGTTGGCCCAGGTAGCGGCTTCGCCCGGCCCGCCGCCCGCGTCGCGCGGGACGATGTCGTCGCCCGTGTACCACACGACGGCGCGGTAGTGCGACAGGACCCCGAGCGCGTCGGGGGCGACCCGGCCACGGGCGTCGATGTCGTAGACGTCGGCGGCGATACCGGCGGCGGCGAGCGCCTGGACGTGGGGCGCAAGGTGCGCCGGGCCCGGGCTAGGCCGGTCGCCCGTGTAGTCCTCCGCGGCGACGATCAGCACGGGGTTGCCGGTGTCCGAGGCCATGGTGTACGTGAACGGCTCGGTCACGGCGTCCGCGGTGGTGAACCGTACGCGCACCGTGCTGCCGGGCCGCGCGCCTACGACGGATCCGCGAACGCGCCGGTAGTAGACGTCGCCGATATCGCCGTACCGCTCGCCGCCCTGCCACTCCGTGGTCGGCGCGCTCTGCTCGGGCCCGCCGTCGACAGTCCAGCGCAGCGTCACGTCGCCCAGGTCGCGCGCCACGACAGCCTGGACGGGCTGCGGGTCGCCGTATGAGACGGCAAAGGCATCGGCCACCATCGGCTGGACGGTGCGGCCAAGGTGCGAGACGGGATGGGTGGGATCGGCGGCCGAGCGGATCATGTCCAGGGTCAGCGGCAGCACGGCCTCGAGCTCCGCCTGAACCTGCGCCTCGTCGTCCGGGAAGACGAACCCGCCGCCGCTGCCGCCGTCGCTGAGCTCGGGGGTCATGCAGATGACGCCGTGCTCGGCATAGGCGTAGTCGCACGTCTCGCCGTTGGTGATGTACAGGTCGGCGCTGAGCCCGGGATCGGTCCCCGGGATCGCCGGGTCGGCGTCCGTGCCGGCCAGCGCCAGCATGATGGGCTCGTCGGCCGCGTGCGTCTTCTCCTGCCACCCGATACCGTAGAGCAGCAGCGGACCCACGGAGTGGAAGTTCAACTGGAACGCGAACGACGCGCGGTCGAGCAGCGCCATCATGGCCCGGGTCTCGGGCTCGGAGCCGGGCGCCGGGCCGCGGTACGTGTCGCCGGACGGGTCGGGCGACGAGCCCTCGTCGTCGTAGCCCCAGTGCGCGGGGAAGTTGCGGTTGGGGTCGACGCCGTCGCCGTCCGAGACGGTCCCGTCGCCATCGTTGTCGCGGAGGTTCCTCCGCCAGAAGCGGGCATCCTCGGTGAACGTGTGCTGGTAGCCATCCGGGTTGGCCACCGGCAGGAACCATATCTCGCGGGAGTCGACCATCGCGGTGATCTCCGGGTCGTCCCCGTACCCTTCCAACAAGTGGAAGAGCAGCCGGCGCGCCACCTCGCTGCTGATCCACTCGCGCGCGTGCTGCAGCGCGCTCAGCAGCACGGCCGGCCGGCTGCCCTCGGGCGTGGACGGCGCCCCCGCGGTGACGCGGAGAGCCAGGATGGGCCGGCCCTGGTAGGTGGTGCCGAGCGTGACGAGCTGCACGAGCTCGGGGTAGTCGCGGGCCGCCCCCTCGATTTGCTCGCGGAAACCGCCGGGCTCGTCGAACGAGCGCCAGATATCGTAGCCGTCCTCGGCCTGGTCGGCGGCCACCTGGCGCAGCGTGCGGCCCTCGGCGTCGCGCCAGAGGGCGGGCGCGAGGCCGGAGGCGGCGAGGTCAGCGGCCTCGGCGGGGGAGAGGATGGCGCGGACGAGGTGGCTCGAGGGGGACGAGGGCGACGAGGGGAGCGAGGGCGACGAGGGGGCGTGGGCGATGTCGACGATGTCGTAGCCGCCGGCGTGCAGGTAGGCGAGGCCGGCGGCGTCGACCGCTAGCTCGAAGAGGTCTGGCGGCGGCGGGCCGGCCAGGGCGGGCTCGGGGGATGCGGCGGACTGGGCGGCGGCGAGGGCGAGGACGAGGGCGAGGATGGCGACCGGTCGGGTGACGTGCATCCTGCGTTTCTCCGTAAGATGGGCGATGCTGGCCAGCGCTGGACTTTAGCGCGGACCGCCGACGGGTCAATCGGTTCGGAGCAGTGCGTGCAGACGATCAGTAACGTCACCTACCACGCGGTAGGTTCACGTCCGAAGACTCGCGGTGGATCCAGCGCGGCAGCGGGTGCTCACATCATGGTCGCGGCGGCCACGCCTGGGGGGATCGAAAGGCCCGCCGATGCCTCCGGTGCTAAGGACGATCGGCTCGAGGATCGACGATCCGCAGTCCGTCGAAGATCTCGAAATCGCCAGGATCGCATGTGACCAGTGTGTCGATGCCGAGATGAAGGTAGATCGCAGCCAGCAGCGTGTCGGCAATGCGTTTGCGGCCCAGGCGATGCCGGTCCACGAGGTCCAGGGCCAAGGTCATCGCTTCTTCCGTCACAGCCACGCAAGCGACGTTGCTGCGGTCGAGGTAGCGGCGCGCAATAGCCGTCGCTTCAGGCATCGCCACAGGCGGATCGAAGCGCCGGCCGTCCGTGACGACGTGCACGAACTCGTGCAGGACACTCGGCGTAACGGCCAGGAGCGTGTCGTCGCGGCGTGCCAATTCGGTCAGGAACACACGCACCGCCTCATGCTCGGCCAGGGCGGGCATGTGCGCGTAGATCAAGACGTTGGTGTCGAGACCGTACCGGATCCTGATCATCCTGGCCGTTCAGCGGTGATCTCGTCCCACACCTCGTCCCGGGTCGGCAAGGGTGCGACCGAATGATGACCGACCAGAACCGGGAAGTCCGTCAGTCGGGTTCGTTCCTGCAAGCGTTCGGCGCGATACATAGCCATAGCCTCGCGGATCATCTGGGCGATCGGCCGTCCCTGCCGATCGGCCGCCCGTCGAAACGCCTCGTAGTCAGGCTCCGATACTGCCAACGATATCGTTCTCATGGCGCCGAGCATAGCACCAGCGACGAGGATGACCAAGTTGGCCTGGACCATCTAGCCGCGGTGCCCGATTCGAGACCAGCCCCGCGGTGAGACCGACGCCCGCCCCCAAGCCTCCACCCTCCCTCAATACACCCACGGCACCAGCTTCCGCACCTGCCGCCGGTAGGCCGCGTAGCCGGGATAAGCCTCACCCAGCCACGCCTCCTCGCGGCGCGACTTCCGGTCGAAGAAGGCGAAGAGCACCGCCGCCAGCGCCAGGCCGATCAGGCTGGTCCGCACCAGCGCCCAGCCCACCGCGGCCAGGATCAGGCCGGTGTAGACGGGGTGTCGCACCAGGCGATACGGCCCATGGGTCACCAGCTCGCCGCCCTCGACGGGACGGGGGAACGCCGTCAGGTTGCGGCCCAGCGCCCAGAGTCCCCACGTGCCCAGACCCGCGCCGAGCGCCAGGAGCAGCAGCCCGACGACGCGCAGCCATGGCGGGCACGCCGGGCAGTCCGCCCGCGGCGCCAGGACGATGACGGCGAAGAGCAGCAGCTGCAGGACGACCCAGCCTTCCCCGCGCCTACCCACGACGGGTTCCTTCGGGTCGCCCCCGAGGCGCTTGCAGCGTGGTCCCCGGCCTCCGTTCCATGCGTCGCTCCCTATGCATCCGCTCGCCCAAACTGGCGAGACATCGTCCTCCGATATGGCGCGCGGGCGCCCGTCCCTCGGCTGCCGCGCCGCCCTCGGTCCGACCCGATGATCCCCTGGAGCCAATTAGGCACTCAGAAGGCTGAGGATGCCACGCCCTGCCGCCGGTGGCCCCCCAAGGGCCCTGTCGTCCGCCGGCAGCGACCGGCCGCCTGTCCCTCACCGCCCCTCATCCCCCTTATGCCTCTCCATACGCCCCCATCAACGCCCCCACCATACCCCCACCGCCCCCATTCCCCCGCCGCAGGCCCGCCACCGCCGCCCGCTCGGCAAACACCTGCCGGAACGTGTGAGCGACGCGCTCCACGCCGCCCGCGAGGAACAATGCGTTCGCCAGCTCCGTGGCGCGGTGGTCATCCGGACCGAGGTGCGGAAGGAAGGCGGCAGCGTCGAGCAGGACGGGCTCGCCGTGGTCGGCGGCGAGGTCGCGCACGGCGCGCAGGTGGGACAGTCGTACGGGGTAGCCGCCGATCGCGTTCGCGCCGAGCTCGATGTAGATCGCCAGGATGGGAGACGGGCTGCGCTTCGGGTCGAAAGGCGCGTGGTCGTTGTGTGCGCCGACATCGCCGGCTCGCGCGCCATTGTGGGGACCGTCCTCTCCCGCAAGCACACCGGCCAGCCGGTCGAGATCCAGCTCGCCCTTGAACGGGTGCGGGTCGTTGAGATCGTCCGCCTCGCTCAGGCCCAGCTCGAGGACGAGCGCGCCGGCGCTCTCCAAGTGGAACCGCGTCGTCGGGAACACGGCGTTCGTCACCACGGTGGCGCCGGGGCGGATGAGCGCCTTGGCCAACAGCGCCTCGGCCAACAGCGCCTCGGCCAAGCGGCCGCGGTGGACCGGGACGATGTGCGGGAGGCCGTAGCAAGCGGTTAGCAGCGCCTCGAGGTCGGCGGCGGAGGGGACGGCATCGGGTGTCGCGCACGACGTCGACCCGGTTGCGCCGTTCGGCGACGCCGTCGTCTTTGATGCCGTTGTCATCGGCAGCGCCCGCTCGCGCCAGCTGTCGCTCATCAGGTCCACATCGATGGCCGCGTACGGCAGGCGCACGGTGCGACGCGGCCCACTGGCGGTTCATGTCCGGTGGGTCGAAGTCGGCCGGGTCGGCCAGCGTGACGCCGCCCACGCCCATCCGCGCCAGCGTGATCGCCGCCGCGGCAAGTGCATTGCCATCCTCGAGCGCGAACTGCGCGCCGGCCGCCTGCAGCACCGTGCCGGACGCCGCGTGCTCGGCCGACGAATGGCCCATGCCAAACGCCACGAGTGGGTCGTCTACGCCAAGCCACCTTTCGGCGGCGCCGTGCAGGCCGTGCGCTACCTGGCCCGCTACACCCACCGCGTCGCCATCGCCAACCAACGCATCACCGCCCTGGACGACGACCATGTGGCCTTCGCCTACAAGGACTACGCGGACGGCAACCGCACCAAGACCCTCTCCCTCACGCCCGACGCGTTCCTCGGCCGCTTCCTGCTGCACGTCCTGCCGCCCGGTTTCACGCGCATCCGCCACTATGGCTTCCTCGCCAACCGCGGCCGCAACGCCCGACTCCAGCTCTGTCGCGAGCTCCTGGCAGCGGCGCCGCCCCCAGTGGATGCCCCGACCGCGACCGCCGACGCGCCAGCCGGCGAGGTCGACGACGATGCCGCGGTGCGCTGCCCTGCCTGCCACCTGAGTGCGATGCAGGTCCTCCGCTGCTATCCACGGCCTTTCCTGCCGCCGCTCATCCCACGTGTGCCCATCCTGGCCTGGGACACTTCGTAGCCGTTGCGACCAACGGCCTCGCCGTCCATGATCTGACAACCTCCGCGACTGCGCAGCACGACCGGCTGCATATGGCAGCTGGTACCCGCCTGCCCGATGAGCCCCGCGCGGCGCGTCTCCAAGCTGTTCAACGGCATTGCTCAGCCAACGGCCTCGGCGATCCTGCCGACACCGCCGCACAGAGCGGCCTCGTTCACCGAACGTACCAGGTTACGCCCGACCCGACCGCCATGCCCGTGCCAACTTCTCCATAGCGAGCCAGCACTGGCGGGTTCGTTCAACGGTATCTATACCGACTGCCGCCGAGCGGCTTCGGTGATGCGGTCCTGTGCTGGGCAGTCGGGATAGATCCGATTGCTTTTGATGAATCCCTCATGGAGCGTCTCGAAACCCAGGAGATTCGAGACGCTGCGACTCACGTGGCTGACACACATCTTGCCGCTGGGGGGCAACGGCTCAACGGTGCTGCGAAGCACTGTTCGATGCATCCGCTTGTTCGACTATGATCGGCGCGAATTGGCGATCTCTCCCGAAATCTCGAAACTCAAGGGTTACGTTTCTTCGATTCTCATCGCGAAGAAATCCTCGATCTTTTGCATCCTCTACGATGTCTCGCAACAGTTCAACAAATCCGTGACACTTCCTCAATCCATTCTCGAAGAGGTACTTCGGAAATGAGAACCCAACATGGATATCTTCACCTGGTTTGTGCACCCACCCCTCTTGGGTCTTGTACAAGGGAATGTCAAATACAGTCTTCACCGTCGCGTAACGAGCGTGGAGGGCCTTGTCGCGGCTGGATTTCAGGAAAAGCGCCACTTCGTCATCTTTCAGTTGTTTTTTCGCGCCTTCATACCACTCCGAGAATCCAGCACATTTACAACCCTCAGCCTGAAGAAACAGGGTGACGGAACGTGCAGCGGCTAGAAAGGCACTTAGGCAAAAATACATGACCGCTTGATGACTTCCATTTTGCTCGATCATATTCAGGAAGAACTGACACTCGGCGAGCTTGATCTCAGTGTCACTGAAGCGGGGGATGATGATTGATGGAAGATCCCGGTCTATGGGCAAGCGACAATCGCTCGCTTCGAGATGCGGTGTGACCCCCTTAACTTTCACGAGCTCAAAATCTGCCATGTGACACTACCCGCTGCTGCACTATCGACAAGTATGGCTGACGTGCTCCCGAATTCTGTGCCAGTGATGGTGTGAGATCCGGGCGGGGAACTGAGTTTCTTTGTCGCCGCGCCGACCCTCAGCGAGCCGGATAGGTCTGCGACGCAGAGTACCACGCTACATGGCGAGAAAGAAGTGGCTCTTTGAGCGAGCGGGTGAGGGCGTCAGCCTCGTCGCATTTCGGGACTCATCTAGCAACCGCCCTGAGTGCTCCACCCGCCGGGCAGCCGACCCTTCGCCGACCTGCCCCGTAGGAATACAAGAATCCGCCGCCCATGTTCCCAAGACGGTGGTATTGTGGACAGCAGAGGGCCAGGTTGGGTTGGCGCTGTCAAGGCCGCGGTATGGCCGCGATCGCACGCCCCACGTGCTGAGCGACGATCCGCCCACGGTGCGGACCCTCCGGGAGTTCGAGCGGCGCGAGGCCGTGGAGGCGGCCTTCCGCGACGACAAGAGCGCCGGCTTCCAGCTCGAGCGGAGCCGGAACACCGATCCGCACCGGCTGGATCGCCTCCTGGGAGCCATGGCGCTGGCCCAGGTGTTCCTCAAGTTGATCGGGACGCGCGTCCAGTAGGAGGATCGAAGGCGCGACGTCGTTGCGCACTACGATGAGCCTGGAGCCAGCGTACTCCAGCTTGGAGTGCGGCAGGTCCGCATGGGTGTCCTTCGGGGACGGGCGCCAAAGGTGCCCGCCTTCTGTCGGCGAACATCGCTAGCCCTGGGTATCGAGTAGCAGAACGGCCGCCGGAACCTTTAGACTTGGGCTCGTGTCTATTGGAAGCTCGAAGTCTTCCCGGTGGCGATGCCTTGAGCTGGTTCGCACCGAATCCATGCTCCCACAGCCTCGCCTTCGACCTCTGCTGGCGCAGGAGATGACCATGTCGGACGCATTCGATCGCGGCGCAATGCGAGTGTGTACCGCCATCGCCTCGTTGGTTCTCGGCGTGATGATCGCCCCGACGACCCAGGCGCAGACATCGTCGATCCAGCTGGTGCTCCACAGCTCGACGATCGTCGTTTCAAACGCAGGTGCTGGTCCGGTAGCGGTCGATCTCGTGCGCGCAGGCGAGCGCTTCGGCTTCGCGAGTGGGCTGGCCACGTCGAGCACCCCAATCACCCTGTCGCTCGAGCTCGCGTACGGTGCCTCCGGTGGCCAGGCCACCATCCAGCCTGGCGACATCGTCACGATCACGGCGGTGCGCATCATCGAGACTATCGTGGTGCCGGAGCTGTTCGCCGACCTCGACACCGACATCGACGTCATCGCGGGTGTCTTCCCCGAAGACCTGCCGGCCACCCTGGTGGTGCACGATGCAGGCGGCGTCGAGGTGATCCGCGACACGTTCCTGACGGATGCGACACGGCCGTGGGTCTACCCGGCGGCCATCGACCTCACGCAGGATCACGTCGGCTACGTCGACCTCGCTCTCAGTCCGAACGCTGTCGTCCGCACTCGGTTCGCACCCGTCCTGCTCGTCATCGACGTAGCCGACGTCGTCGCGCATGGCAGTTCGACGCCCGGAGCCTGGTTGACCATCATTGCTGAGGACTTGGACGGGCGCCGCGTATCGCAACTCGTCCGAGGCGGCTGGAACGACGACACCGCTGCGGTCGTCGGTCCTGGAACGTGGACCGCCTCGCTGATGCCTGCCAGCATGGATAATCCGTCTTTTGTCCTGGCTGGCGGGACGGTGACGGTGATCCGCGAGGAGTTGATCGTGCCGGGCGCCGTCGACCGGCGGACCTACCCGATCGCGCCGATCGCGGTCACGCCCCTCGCCGGGCGCGAACTCGCCGTGAGCGGGCAGGCTGTGCCCGGCGCAGACATCGAGATCGTCACGCGGCCGCTGTTCGGCGCGCCCGCCGTTACGACGTTGGCCGCGAACCCCGACGGGTCGTGGACGCTTCCTATGGCGTTGCGGCCCGGCGATCGGGCCACCGTGGCCCTTGCCACGGCCGACGCGCTCATCGCCAGGCACACCGTTGCTCCGCCCCACGCCTTCTTGGTGCCGGGTGCCGCCTCCATGTTGCTTGTCGACGACCATGCGAACCGGGCAGGTGCCCGCTTGACCGACCCGTCCAGCGCCGAGCTTGCGCAGCTACAGTTCACGATCGCCGATGGATGGGCCTCGAGCGCGTTCCAGGTCGGCGCCGCGACTGTAGCCGTTCAGCCGGGGTCGCGCATCCGGATCCCTTGGGATCGGCGGGCGGAGGACGAGTTCGTCGTCCCGTTCGGAATCGTCACCCCCACGCGCGCGACCGGCGTTCTCCAGGGGCGGCTCTGGCCGAACGCCACGGCCACGGTCTACCAGCAGACCGGTACGACGGCCGTTCCGATCGCCGATATCACGGCCGACGCGAACGGGCACTTCATGCTGCCCCTCGATGGCCCGCCGTTCGATCACGATGTGCGCGGCGTCGTCGTCGCCAACGCCACTGAGCGCGCCTCGGTACTCTTGGCCTGGGCAGTGCCTGAACCGATGATTGATCTTTACGACAGTGCCATCCGCATGATCGCGCCCTCGGGCGCAAGCCACTCCATCAGCCTGCTCAAGGGCACCGATCGATCGTTGCACACGGTCAGCGCGACCGCGTCACCGCCCAGGAGTATCTTCTCGGCACGGCAATGGCTCCACCCATCCCGTCTGCCCTTCCGCGAAACGGAGCTCCAATTTGTGCAGGGCATTGACGAGGTGGTGGGCATCGGCGTCGGGGACCTGATTGCGCTGCAGGACGAGCGCGAGCCGATCGAGGTCGAAGTCCGTGCCGTTCGGGCCACCATCGGAGAGGACGGAATCGTCGCGGGCCGTGCTGAAGGTGCGTCCCGAATAGACGTCGTGATGGAGGGGGGCCCACAACAGCCGTCCGTTCGGCGTACCGCTGGGACAGTCGACACCGAAGGCGCATTTGCGGTCGACTTGTCGGATGTCATCGAGGGCAGCGCGTCAGGCTCGGTGGTAGTCGAGTCGTTCGTACCTGCGGCGCGCATCCGGGCGATCGCGTCGCTTAATCGAATCGAGGTCGGACTCCACGACGGAAGCGTTGCCGGACGCACGATGCCGGATGCGGCGGTCAGCGTGGCGCTCCGCCGAGCGGACAGCGAGGTGGCCCGGGCAGTCCTTGAAAGTGACGGCATCGGCGACTACGCCGGCTGGCTGCGCGGCTCTACCGGTGACGCGGTTGCGCTGGAGTCCGGCGACCGCCTCGAGATCGTCTTCGAAGGCATTCGGGCGCCGGTTGTGTGGGCGACGGAAGTGCCGCCACTGACCGTAGCGATCGACCCCGGCACCGCGCATGTTGCTGGGCGCGGCCCCTCTGGCGCGGCCCTTGTGGTGGGAGCGTCCTTCGAGCGCACGCGGATCATCGCCGGCTTGATGGACGGGGCCACCACGAGGGACGGTGGCCTGGCAAGCGCAACCCTGCTCGCCGATGCCGACGGCTCGTACGCGGGCGACCTTGTGAGCCAGTCGTTGGAACCGTTCCATGCCGGGCCCGGGACGCGCGTCAGCGTCGTCCACACACCACGTCGCGCCGTTTCGTTCCGGCGCGACGTTCTCCTTCCGCTGCTTGGGATCGAGGTCGAAGGGGCGCGCGTCCGGCTCCTCACGGACGCCCTCACACCGTTTCGCCTCGAACTGAGCGATCGCCCTGCCGGCTCCGCGCTCGCCGAGGTCGAGGGTCAAACCGATGAAGTGGGATTCGTTGATGCGCTCTGGACGCGCGACGGGGCACCCTTCCAGATCGCGCCGGGCGCGGCCGTCTCGCTTGACCTAGCGGGCGTCCGGACCGCGGCAGAGCAGGTGGTTCCGTTCCGCATCGACGTCGACTGGCAGCTCAACGTGCTCCGCGCTATCACCCCCGCAGGGCGGCCCATCTACTCCGCCTCGGGCAGATGCGTACCGTGGGGTGGGGGCGGCCTGGCCCCGATTCCTGATGCCGACAAGGGAGCAACTTCGCTGCCCCTGGGCAACGCCTTGTCGCCGGGCATTTGGTACGTTGCAGGCGTCTTCGGGGCAGACGGTCACTTTCTGTTTCGCGAGGCGATCCGCCCGCTCGTGATCCTGGATCCCAGCGGGTTCGTCCGCGGCTGCGCGACGCCGTATGCAGATGTATCGATCACGGTCCTGGACGAAGGCGGCGCCGATTGGGCGCACGGCGAGGGGACCGTGGACGCGCGGGGCTGGTACGATGTGGCGCTACGGCGGAACGACGCGCTAACGCCAATTCGTCCGACGGACAGCGTGGTGGCCGAGATCGAGGGCGTTCAGATAGAGAAACCGTCCGACGAACCGTTCGGCGTGGCGGTAGACGGAAATGTGGCCACGATTCACGGGACGCCAGGGCAGAAGGCCATAGTCATTGCCGATCTCGGCCTCGGCTTCAAGCATCGACTTCCGGTGGCTGACGCCGGCCAAGCGGATCTAGGCGTGGTGCGACTCGACGCCTCCGTGGCGGGTCGTGTGGTTCACCGGTGGCTGGTGGTCGTCACATCGGCAGCTAACGACGGGCACTTCGTGGGTACGGTGCTAGTGCCCGATCGGTTGGATGCACACAGGACGTTCATACCGTTCAGCCATCGGCCGTGACGGTCAAGGGGATTCCCTTGCATCGGACTGACCCTCACGGCCCGTCCGGCGAAGCACACGGCTCGGTGATGGCCGTCGAGTTCGATGTCGATCCCGCCGCATTGAAGCGCACGACTGAGGCGTTGTTCAGCATGACGAAGATCGACATCATGGCTGTGACAAGGGTGGACACACCAATTAGAGAAATGGAAGTAGCAGTTTGAGTGGAGTACATTTGATGGAAGCGTTTCAAGCGATCGCTCGGAACGACCTCGAAGCCGCCGACGATTGCACCAAGGCGGTGTTTTCGTATGAGGCAGGCGACACCGGACCATGGGCGACTCGACGGCGTCCACAAAAGGGTGTGGCCAAAAACCGTCCGGTTAGGCTGGCCAGGGTGGGCAGGCTGTCTTGAGCGAGAGGAGCCGGCAGGCCAGCGCGCTTCGTGGGATACTTGGGATTCC
>Ga0326597_10000714_pt1 | contig 57510 bp, 44 predicted proteins | sample RVTome_12_FD_203789 | JGI IMG/M metagenome (GOLD analysis project Ga0326597, IMG submission 203789) | Soil microbial communities from uranium-contaminated site in the Upper Colorado River Basin, Wyoming, United States - RVT100D185 | ecosystem: Environmental > Terrestrial > Soil > Contaminated >...
CCGGCGGCCTTCGGCGCGGCGCGGCGGCGCGCCCTGCTCGAGTCGCTGCTCGCGATCCAGGCGCGCGTGATGGCGCGCCGCTCGGCCCGCACGCCGGGTCGCGCCGTGCGCGTCCCGATCGACGCCGCGCGCCACGCCGAGCTCGTGGCGCGCTTCGGCTTCGAGCTGACGCCGGGGCAGGGCGCGGTGGCGGGCGAGCTGCGGCGCGACCTCGCGCGGCGCGCGCCGATGCGCCGGCTGCTGCAGGGCGACGTGGGCTCGGGCAAGACCGCGCTCGGCGTCTACGCCTGCATGGCCGCCGTCGCCGCCGGCTCCCAGGCGGCCTTCATGGCGCCGACCGAGCTCTTGTGCGAGCAGCACTACTACGGCCTGCGTCCCATGCTCGAGCGCGCCGGGGTCGTCCCGGCGCTCTTGACCGGCTCGCTGCGGGTGCGCGAGCGGCGGCGCGTGCTGGCGGGCATCGCGGCCGGCACGATCGATCTCGTCTTCGGCACCCACGCCCTGTTCAGCGCGGACGTGCGCTACCGCGGGCTGGCGCTGGCGGTGATCGACGAGCAGCAACGCTTCGGCGTGGCGCAGCGCGCGCGCCTGATGGAGAAGGGGCGCGACGTGCACGTGCTGCTGATGACCGCCACGCCGATCCCGCGCACGCTCGCGCTCACGATCTACGGCGACCTCGACACGAGCCTCCTGCGCGGTGCGCCGCCCGGCCGCGGCGCGCTGCGCACGCGCTGGCTGCGGGCGGAGGACGCGCGCCGCACGGTCGAGTTCCTGCTCGAGCGCCTGCGCGCCGGCGAGCGGGTCTTCTGGGTCTCGCCGCGTATCGGCGAGGCCGAGGAGTCGGGCGCGGTGCGCGCGTACGAGCGGCTGAAGCGCTCGCCGCTGTCCGACTTCGGCCTCGAGCTCGTGCACGGCCGCCTCGCGCCCGGCGCGCGCGCGCAGCGGCTGGAACGCTTCCGGCGCGGCGATTCGGCCGTGCTGGTCGCCACCACGGTCATCGAGGTCGGCGTGGACGTGCCCGAGGCGACCGTCATGGTGATCGAGGACTCCGAGCGCCTCGGCCTGGCGCAGTTGCACCAGTTGCGCGGCCGCATCGGGCGCGGGCCGCGCGAGTCGTGGTGCCTGCTGTACGGGCGGCCGTCGGGCGCGGCGCGACTCGAGCTGCTCGAACGCTGCCAGGACGGCTTCGAGCTCTCCGAGGAGGACCTGCGCCGGCGCGGGATGGGCGACCTCGCGGGCCTGCGCCAGTCCGGCGACCTCGGCGACCTCGGCGCCGCCGGCGGGGACGTCGAGGACGACCTCGACCTGCTGGTGGCCGCGCGCGACCTGCTGCTCGAGCACCCCGCGCTCGCCGGCGCCTGCCGCGAGAGCTCGCCCGAGCCCGTTCGCGTCCATGCCCCGTGAACATCACCCCTCGACCTGCCAGCCCATGCCCATGGAAGCGCTCTTCACGACCGAGAACCTGATCGCCCTCCTCACGCTGACCCTGCTCGAGATCGTGCTCGGGATCGACAACATCGTGTTCCTGTCGATCCTGACCGGGAAGCTCCCCGAGCGCGAGCAGTCGCGCGCGCGCCGCGTCGGGCTGGCCGGGGCGATGCTCATGCGCATCGCGCTGCTCTTGGCGCTCGGCTGGGTCATGAAGCTGACCGAGCCGCTGTTCGGCGTCCTCAGCCACGCGGTCTCGGGCCGCGACCTGATCCTCTTCAGCGGCGGGCTGTTCCTGATCGCGAAGGCGACCTGGGAGATCCACGACAAGCTCGAGGGCGAGCGGCCGCACGGGGCCGGCCGCAAGGTGGCCTCCTTCCGGGGAGCGATCGCGCAGATCATGCTGCTCGATGTCATCTTCTCGCTCGATTCCGTGATCACGGCGGTCGGCATGGCTGAGCACCTCGCGGTCATGATCGCGGCGGTGGTCGCCGCGGTGGTGGTGATGATGATCTTCGCCGACGGGGTCAGCCGCTTCATCGAGCGCCACCCGACGATGAAGATGCTGGCGCTCTCCTTCCTGATCCTGATCGGCGTGATGCTGACCGCCGAGGGCCTCGGCCGGCACATCGAGAAGGGCTACGTCTACTTCGCGATGGCCTTCTCGCTGGCGGTCGAGGTCCTGAACATGCGCCTGCGCAAGGTGCAGGTGTCGTCGCAGGCGTAGATACGACGGGGCGGTCCGCCGGGGGGGCGCATGCCGTCCGCGGGCCGGACGATGCGGGCCCGGTCCGGATTCCGTATCCTGTGCGGCCCTCCGGGGGTAGGCAGGATCCCCCGCACCCCGGCTCCGATCCCCGCCAGCCATGTCGTCGAAACCCACCGTCCGCCGCCCCCGGCCCGGGGCGCTCGCCGCGCTCGTCGCGCTCGCCACGCTCCTGCCGGCGCCGGCCGCCTCGGCCCAGGTCGACCTGCCGCGCAAGAAGAGCGGCGACACGTCGGGGGAGGCGGAGCGGAAGGGCGCCCCGGAACGGAAAGGCGCCGGCCCCGAACGGCAGGGCGCAGGGGGCGAGCGCGGCGGGGGCGGGGTCGTCCCGCACCTGGTCTGCACGGTCTGCTCGGAACTCAACTACACCTCGCCGCGCGACAGACCCCTCCAGAACGACCTGTTCAACGCCTGGTGCGCGCTGTGCAAACGCGACACGATCCACCGTCCGTCGAACGGCGGCTCTGAGGGCGGGACGCTCGACCTGCCGCGCGCGCGCGGCCAGGCTCCGGCGGAGGGAGCGGCGCGCGCCGGCGAGGCGCCGGCCGCGGGCCAGGATGCGCGCGCGCCGGTCCTGCCGCTCGGCCGCCCGGGAGCGGGCGATTTCATCTTCCAGCAGATCCGCGGCATCGAGAACCTCGGCGATCCCCTGCTGGCCAAGGCCGTCGAGAGCCTCGCGGCGCTGGGCGAGGACGGGCTCTCCGCGTCACGCCTCGCTCTCCACGACGAGTCGTCCGCCAGCCTGTTCACGGCCGCGCGCGTGCTCCTGCGCGCGGGCCGGGCCGAGGACGCGGAGCGCGTCGTCGAGCGTCTGCGCGCCAAGCTCCCGCAGCGGGCGGGCGCGCCGCTGCTGGACGAGCTGGTGCGGCGCGACCCGGTGCACGCCTCGCCCAAGCTCCTGGTAGGGCTCCTGGAGCACCCCCAGCAACCGGTGCGCAACGCGGCCCTGAAGCACCTGCAGGCCCAGCTCGGCCCCGAGCTCCTGCCATTGCTGGCGGCGGCGCTCGACTCGAAGCGCGTCGAGACGCGCCTGCGCGCGCTCGAGCTGGTGGCCGGCATCGACGACGCGGCGGTTCTCGATCTCCTGCTCGCGCACATCGCCGACCCGTCGGCGCGCGTGGGCTCGCGCGTGGTCGCGGCCCTGGCCACCCTCGACGACCCGCGCGTCGACCTGGAGCTGGAGGCGCGCGCCTTCAACAACCGCTGGATCCTGCGCGAGAACGCCTACGCGCTGCTGGCGATCGTGGAGCGCGAGGACCTGACGCTCGAGCCGATCCTGGACGAGCGCAACGTCGAGCCGCTGCTGCGCGGCCTCGAGCTGCGCGACCAGCTCGTCAGAGGCGCCTGCGCCGCGGCCCTGGCCGGAATCGGGTTTCGCAGCGAGTCCGTCGAGGGGACCGAGTGGCTCGAGCGCGAGGTCACCGGTCGCCTGGTGGACGTGGTCTCGGGCCGCGAGTTCCACAGCGACTTCAGCTCGCTGCAGCCGCGGGCGCTGCGGCGCCTGCGTCTGATCAGCGGCGAGGCCTTCGGCAGCGATGGGCCGGCCTGGGTGCGCTGGTGGATCGAGCACCGCGACGGCTTCTACGCCCGGCGCGTGCGCGTGTCGCTCGCGGGCGACCGGGCCGGAGAGCTCGAGCTGCACTACCGCTCGTCGGGGGCCGACGTCGGCGCCTTCACGCTCATCGGTCCGCGCGCGGACGAGGCCGCGCTGGCGGCGCGTGCCGCCGGAAGCGAGCTGGTGCGCCTGACCGAGCGCGAGTGCCAGGAGATGGCGGCGGTGCTCGAACGCGAGCGCGCGCTGGGGGCCGAGCGGCTGCCGGGCCTGCGCGGCGAGCGCGGGAACGGTCAACGCTCGATCGAGATCCTGGTCGGTGGGCGGGGCAAGGGCTTCACTTTCGGTGCTGGCGTTTCGGAGCCCTGGTTCGAGCGCATCGGCGCGGCGGCGCGCGACCTGCGCGACCGCAACCGCTGGCAGCGCTACCCGAACCTGGCCGAGCACCCGTCGGCGCGCGGATTCTGGGAGGTCGAGTCCGGCTGGTGGGCGGGCGAGCGCAGCGAGCTCGAGCGCGGGCTGCGCCTGAAGGGGCTGGTCCTGGCGGCGGTCGGTGCGCGGCGCCCGACCGAGCGCGGCTCCGTCTACTCCGAGCTCGAGCGTCTGTACGCGATCGAGGGCGTCCCCTCGCCGGCGGACTTCCAGCGCTTGCTCGAGCTGCTGCGCGAGGAGGGCTTCTACACCGCCCGCGCGCGCCAGCTCGTCGATCTGGCGCTGGCAGGCGCCCGCGCGGCCGGCGAGGGCGAGGCGCGCGCGGCGGCAACGATCGACGGCAGGCTCGGCGGGCTCCTGATCGATCTCCTGTGCGCGCGCTTCGGCACGGATTCCATCCTGGACATGACCCGCGTGGCGCTGGCTTGCGGGCCTGACTACGTGCGCGAGGCGGGCGCGGACCCGCGCCCGCTCGTGCGTGCCATGGCGGCCGCCCAGCTCGCGCGCCAGGTGGCCGAGGCCGCCGGAGTCCCGGCCGATTCGCGCGCCGCCCGCGAGCGGGACACGGACGCCGCGCTCCTGCTGGGCATGCTGGCCGACCCGCAACCCGAGGTCGAGGCGGCGGCAGTGCTCGCGCTCGGCCAGGCCAGGATCGAGGCGGCGCGCACGGAGCTGCTCGTCCGCGCGCGCCTCGGCCAGCCGAGGGTGCGCGCGGCGGCGCTGCGCGCGATCGGCGCTCTGGGGGGCGAGCTCGTGCTCGATCCGTTGGTCCAGGGCGCGGCCGACGCCGACGCCGACGTCAAGCTGGCCGCCATGGAGGGTCTGGCCGTGCTGGGCGACCCCAAGGCGACGCCGCTGCTCATCTCGGTGCTCGGGCAGGGGCGCGAATCCAGGCTCTACCCCGCCGCCTGGCGCGGACTGATGAAGCTCGGCGCGGCCGCCGACCACGACCTGCGGCGCGTGATGCGCTCACCCGTGCACGCCGCCCGCCGCGAGGCGGCGATGCTGCTCTCCTACCGCTCGGTGCCCGAGGCCGCCGGCGCGATGGTCGCCATGCTGGCCGCCGAGCCGGGCGACGCCGCGCTGGCCGAGGAGCTCGCCGTCTTGACCTGCGTGGACTTCCGCGGCGCCAGCGACGCGGCCGGGAGCTGGAGCGAGTGGTGGCGGGAGGTCGTGCACGACGACCCGCTGGCCTGGCTGCGCGCCGCGATGGAGCGGCGGGGGGTCGAGGCTCCCCCGAACGAGACGCTGGTCGGGACGGGCACCCTGGAGGGCGCGCTGTTCCTGCTCGAGGTCATGCAGCGGCCCGAGGGCTTCCTGGTCGAGCGTGCGCGCCGCGAGCTGTCGCGCATGACCGGCCGCGAGATCGCCGTCGTTCCGCGCGGCGAGCCCGGACGGGAGGCGTGGCTGGCGGCCCTGCGCGAAGGGGTCACGGCGGGCTGGGACCCACGAGCGGAGCGGTGATCGGGGCGGGCGGTGGGACGGCGGGCGGCGGCCCGCGGTCGCGAGCGCGCCCGCTGCGGCTCCTCGTCACGCTCCTCTCCCTGGCCGCAGTCGTCGCGCTGGCGCTGGTCTACTGGAGCCCGGCGCGCGCGGCCGTGCGCCGCGCCCTCGACGCCCGCATCCTCGAGCGCGTGGAGGGCCACGCGGCGGAGATCCGCAGCGCCGCGCGCGAGTTCGACGTCGATCCGCACCTGATCGCGGCGATGATCTACTGCGAGAGCAGCGGACGGGTCGGCGCGGTCTCCCGCACGGGGGCGCTCGGTCTCATGCAGCTCATGCCCGACGCGGTCGAGGACGGTGCGCGGGCGCTCGGAATCGAGACGCCCGACCGCGAGCGACTTCTCAGCGACGCGGCGCTCAACATCCGCCTGGGAGCGCGGCATTTCGCCTGGACCCGCGCCAACGAGGAGCACGACTCCGAGCGCGCGCTGGTCGCCTACAACGTCGGACGCACGACGCTGCGGCGTTGGATGCGCGAGTCGGGCGGCTACACTCCCTGGCGCGAGGAGCGGCTCCGCGCGGGCGATTCCGGGGTGCTCGACTACGCGCAGCGCGTCCTCCGCTACCGAGACACCTTCCGCGAGCGCGGAGTGATCGCCGCCGACGTGAACGACGACCCCGGGTCAGATGATGCCTCCGACTCGTAGCCCCGAGCTCCGCGCCGCCCTTCGCCGCCGCGCGATCTCCCTTCTCCCGCTCGCCTTCGCTCTCCCTTGCGCCCGGGCCCGGCTCGCGGGCTCGTCGCCGGGCGCGATGCCCTACATCTCAGCGCGGGCTGAACGCCCGCAACCCAATGGAAGGACTCGGCCCGCGCTGATCCTGTTGGCGGGGGAGGCGGACCCTCCCCCGCATCGGCCGCGACACGCGGCCTCCCCCTCCTCGCCGCCTGATGGGCGGCGCGGCGCCTCCGGCGCCGGTTGCACGCCCTTGCGAGCGAGTCGGTTCTTGAACGCCGGTCAACATCTGCGGCCCTAGAGGCTCATGAGCGCCTCCCGCACGGTCCTGCTGCTGCTCCTCCTCGCCGGCGGTATCGCGGGGGCGTGGCTCGCGCTCGGCGACGACGGGTTGCCGGTCTACTCCGCCCACCCGCTCCCGATCGAGGAGGTCGTGTCGGAGGACGGCGGGCTCGCTTCGACGTACGCGGCGCCACCGGAACCCGCTCGCGCCCCCGCCGCCGGCTTTCCGGACGGGCTCTCCGGCTCCGAGCGCGGGACGCTCCTGGTCGAGGTCGTCGTGGCCGGCTCGGGTGCCCCGGTGCGCGGCGCGGCGCTCACGTGCCGGGCGCGGGACGGGCAGGCCGGCGAGGGCGGATCCTGGGAGGAAGCGAGCACCGCCGGCCCGAGCGGCGGCGCTTCGTTCCTGGTCCCGCCCGGCAGGACGCTGGCCTTGCGCGTGCGGCCGGCGGGATCGCGGCGGCTCCGCGCCGGCGTCGTCGCCGGAGGCGACGAGCCGCTCGGCGTGACGCGCGTCCTGGTCGAGCCGCTGGCGCCGGGCGAACGGCGCGAGGTCGCCGTCGAGCTCGATCCCGCCTCGCTGCTGGTCTTCCACGGGCGCGTCGTGCGCCGCGACTCCGGCGCGCCGGTGCCGCGCGCGTCGGTCGAGCTGCTGCCCGCGCCGGGCGAGTCCGCCGTGCCGCTGGATCGGTGCGCCGCGGACGGCGACGGCCGCTTCCGCTTCACCACCTCCGCCGCCTACGCGTCCACCGTGCGCGCCAGCGCCTCCGGCTTCGTTCCGCTCGAGCTGGCCGTCGCAGCGGGGCACGAGCAGCGCGAAACGGAGCTGGAGCTGCGGCTGGCGCCCGCCGCCGCGCTGCGCGCGCGCCTGATCGACGCGCTCGGCCGGCCGGCCGAGGGCGCGACGTTGCGGGTCGCGCTCGCGGCGCAGGGGTCCGGGCAGACCGTGCCGGCCGAGCAGCGCTGGTCGCGAGCCTGCGACGACGCCGGCCTGGTGCAGCTCGCCGAGCTGCCGGCCGGCTTCCCGCTCGAGGTCACCCTGCTCGATCAGGACGGCGACCCGACCCGCCGCTTCGCCGCTCCGCTCGTGCTGCGGCCGGGCGAGCGACGCGAGGTGGAGTGGGTGCTCTACGGCGGACGGCCGCTGTCCGGCCGGCTGGTCGGCGAGGACGGTGAGGCGCTCGCCGGCGTGGAGCTCTTGGTCCTTCCGATCGCGCAGCCGCAGCCCGACGGGCCGCGCCAGCGCTACTTCTCTTTCTCGCGCGGCGACGCGCGCGGGCGCGCCTTCGCGGCGCCGAGGACGGGTCCGGACGGGCGCTTCGCGCTGCGCGAGGTGCCCTTCGGCGAGCTGTGGATCGGTCCCGCGCCCGAGCCGGGCGCCGGCGCGCGCGATCCCCGCGCCGCGAGCAGCCTGGCCACGCGCGTGGCCGTCGCGCCGGGGGAGAGCGAGATCGAGGTCGAGCTCACGGCGCAGCGCGGGCTGTACCTCTCCGGCCGCGTGCTCGATCCCGACGACGCTCCGGCCCCCGGCGTCCTCGTGCAGGCCGAGCCCGCCGGCGCCGGCGGCGTGCTCGCGGCCATGTCCGGCGCCGACGGCGGCTTCTTGCTCGGGCCGCTGTCGCCCGGAGAGTTCAGCCTGCGCGCGCTGGGCGGCGACGCCTACGACGACTCGCCGCCCGTGCGCGCGAGCGGCGGGGCGCGCGACGTCGTGCTGCGGCTCTTGCCTTGAACGCGCCGGCGATCGAGCGCGCCGAGCCTTCGGACCGCCCGCACGACCCGCTCGCAGCCTGTCGGAGTATTCGCTACTGCGGCTTCGCGGGGCGCGCCGCGGCGTTGTCGCGCTTGTCGGTCCGTGCTCGACGGCCAGAAAGGCCGTCTGCGCCGTCCCTCCGGCACGCTCCTAGCCGCACCGCACCCCGCTTTGCCTCGCTACGCGACTACTCCGACAGGCTGCTAGGATGCCGGCCCGCTGCGCCCGGTCGTGACCAACACGCGTCCGCCCGCGTCGTACCGCCGTCCTTCCGTCGTCCCCGCCCGCCCGAGGCAGCGCCCAGGAGCCATGACCAGCCAGACCCAGTCCATCCCGTCCGCCGAGGAGATCGAGCGCCAGAGCGCCTGGATTCGCGAGCTCGAGAGCTCGCTGGCCGAGGTCATCGTCGGCCAGACCGGGCTCGTGCGCGGCCTGCTGGTCGGCCTGCTCACCGGCGGCCACGTGCTGCTCGAAGGCGTACCGGGGCTCGCCAAGTCGCTGGCGGTCTCCTGCCTGGCGCGGGCCGTGCGCGGGAGCTTCCGCCGCATCCAGTTCACGCCCGACCTCCTGCCCTCCGACCTGATCGGGACCGAGATCTACAACGCCAAGGAGGGCACCTTCACGGTGCGCAGGGGACCCCTGTTCGCGAACTTCATCCTGGCCGACGAGGTCAACCGCGCGCCGGCCAAGGTGCAGTCGGCGCTGCTCGAGTCGATGCAGGAGCACCAGGTGTCGATCGGCGGCGAGACCTTCCCGCTGCCGCGGCCGTTCCTGGTGCTCGCGACCCAGAACCCGCTCGAGCAGGAGGGCACCTACCCGCTGCCCGAGGCGCAGCTCGACCGCTTCGCGCTCAAGGTGCTCGTCCCGTATCCGGACCGCGCCGACGAGCTCTGCATCCTGGACCGCATGGCGCGCACGGCACCGATCGACGAGGTGCGCCAGGTAGTCGACCTCGGGTCGATCCTCGCGGCGCGCGACGCGATCGACGGCATCGCGCTCGATCCGCGCCTGCGCGAGTACATCGTGTCGGTCGTGCTGGCCACGCGCGAGCCGACCCGCGCCGGACTGGCCGAGCTCGAGCACCACATCCAGTACGGAGCGTCGCCGCGCGCCACGATCTGGCTGGCGCTGACCTGTCGCGCGCACGCCTTCCTGAGCGGGCGCGGCTACGTGACGCCGACCGACATCAAGGCCGTGGCGCACGAGGTGCTGCGCCACCGGGTGATCCCGACCTACGAGGCCGAGGCCGAGGGTCTCGACTCCGACGCGCTCGTCGCGCGCGTGCTCGAGACGGTCCCGGTCCCGTAGGCCCGTCCCCTTGCGCTGAATCGGATCAACGAGCCATGCCTGGTCGCCGGACACCTGGGGAAGCGAGCGCGCCGCTGCTGGCGCCCGACCTGATGGCACGCGTGCGGCAGATCCAGATCCGCACGCACAAGCTGGTCAACACGGCGCTGGCGGGCGGCTACCGCAGCACCTTCCGCGGCACCGGGCTCGAGTTCCAGGAGGTGCGTCCGTACCTGCCCGGCGACGAGGTGCGCTCGATCGACTGGAACGTGACCGCGCGGACCGGCCAGCCGTACATCAAGACCTTCGCCGAGGAGCGCGAGCTGACGCTGAACCTGGTGGTCGACACCTCGCGCTCGATGGACTTCGGCAGCCGGCGCTGGACCAAGCGCGAGGCGGCGGCGCAGTTCTGCGCTCTGATCGCCTTCGTCGCCCTGCGGCACCAGGACCGCGTCGGGCTGACGCTCTTCGGCGAAGCGCCCGGGCTGCACCTGGACGCGCGCAAGGGCAACCGCCACGCCCTGCGCGTCATCCGCGAGGTGCTCGCGGCCGAGCCGACGGCCGGAGGCAGCGACGTGCACTCCGTGCTCGAGCACCACCTGCGCGCCCTGCACCGGCGCGGCATGGTGTTCGTCGTGAGCGACTTCCTGGACCAGCCCGCGACGCCGGCGGAGGTGCAGGGCCCCTTCTGGGGCGACGCGCTCGCGAGCCTCGCGCTGCGCCACGACGTGATCGCCGTGCGCGTGTCCGACCCGCTCGAGCAGGAGCTCCCCGCGGCCGGCCTGGTCCCCCTGTGCGAGATCGAGAGCGGACGCTGGATGGAGATCGACACGCGCGCCCTGCGCCTGCGCGAGTCGTGGAGCGCGGAGGCGCGGCGCCGGCGCGAGCGGCTCATGGGCGTGCTGCAGCGCGCGCGCGTCGACCTGGTGGAGATCTCGGCCGGCGGCGACCTGGCCGAGCCGCTGGTGGCATTCTTCCGCAAGCGCATGCAGCGCTACGGAGGGCGCCCGGTATGAGGCGCGGCCGAACCGCCGTGTTCCCGCTCGCGTGGGTCGCGCTCGCGGCTGCGGCGCCGATCGCGCCGGCGCAGGTCTCGGTCGAGGTCGGCTTCGTGCCGGCTGCGGTCGAGATCGGCCAGCCCGCGACCTGCACGCTCTCGATCACGCACCCGCAGGGGCTGTCCCCGCGCGTCGCGCGAGAGCTCGAGCTCGAGGACGCGTGGCTGTCGCTGCGCGAACGACGACTGGCCACCGGCCCCGGACCGGCCGCCGGGCTGGAGGTCACCCGCGCGAGCTGGGTCCTGTGCTCGATCGAGCCCGGAGCGCGCTCGCTCGTCCTGCCGCCGGTGCGCTATCGGCTGGACGGCGAGTCGCGCACGCTAGAGCCGCCCGCGGCCGTCCTCACGGTCGCGCCGGCCCTGGCCGAGGGCGAGGACGCCCCGCGCGGGTGGGCCGACTTCCGCCGCCCGCCAGCCGGCGCCGGCCGCTCGGGCCTGCGGCGCTGGGGCGGCCTGGTGGTGGCTCTCCTGTGCGCCGGTATCGTCGCGGGGGTCACGCTGCTCGCGCTGCGCCTGGGCCGCCGTGCGCCCGCTCGCCCGCCCACCGCCGCCGAGCGGGTGCGGGCGCTGAAGCCCGAAGGCGAGGACGCGGCCCACGTTCGCGCGCTGCACTACGAGCTGTCGCGGACCGTGCGCGAGGTCGTGGACGAGCTGGCCGGCGCCGACAGGCGCGGCGCGACCGACCCGGAGTGGCTGGCGCTGGCGCGCGCGCAGGACGGCGTCCCGGCCGAGGCGCACGCGCGTCTGGTCGCGCTGCTCGGCGTGTGCGAGCGCGTCAAGTACGCGCAGGAGCTGCCGACGAAGTGGGCCGTCGAGGAGACCCTCAGCGCCGGGCGCGCCCTGGTCGTGTCGCTCTGCCCGCGGACGGAAGAGGGGGCGCCGTGATCGGAGCGCAGGGTTCGCTCTCCGCCGGCGAGGTCGTGCAGAGCGCGGCCGAGGGGCGCCTGACCGTCTTCGGCGACTACTCCTTCGCCGATCCGTGGTTCCTGCTGCTGATCCCGGTCGCGCTGCTGGCGGTCCTGTACGGTCGCGGGCGCAAGGGGCGCGCGCGCGCGCGCGTCCCCGTCCTGCCGCGCGGCGCGCTGCCGCGCTCGCTGGCGCAGCGGCTGGCGTGGTTGCCGGCCGCCTTGCAGTGCGTCGGGTCGGTGCTCGTGATCGTGGCCCTGGCCCGGCCGCTGCGCGGCAACGTCGAGATCAGCTCGGTCTCCGAGGGCGTCGACGTCGCGCTCCTGATCGACCGCTCGAGCTCGATGGGGCACACCGACCTGGAGCCGGGTACGAATCGCACGCGGCTCGACGTGGTGAAGGCCGTCGTGGCCGATTTCGCCCGCCGGCGGATGACCGACCGGGAGGGCATGGCCGACAACGTCGGATTGATCGCCTTCGCGAAGTACCCGCAGGAGCTGTGTCCGTTCACGCTCGACGTGGACGCGGTCCAGGGCTTCCTGGAGCGCGTCGAGATCGTTTCCTACCGCGCGGAGGACGGCACCGGCATCGGGATCGCGCTGGCCAAGGCGACGGAGGTCCTGAGCAGGACGAAGTCGAAGTCGAAGGTGGTCGTGCTCCTGACCGACGGCGAGAACAACCTCGACCTGATCTCGCCGCTTCAGGCCGGGGAGCTGGCGGCCGAGAAGGGCGTGCGGGTCTACACCGTCTTCGCCGGTCGCTTCGTGCTCGACGCCTTCGGGCGCGCGCGAGAGATCGAGGGCGCGGTCGAGACGCGCGATCTGGAGGAGATCGCGCGCATGACCGGCGGGCGCTTCTTCCGCGCGCGCGACCGCGCCGCGCTCGAGGCTGCCTACGGCGAGATCGAGCGATTGGAGCGCACACGGCGCGAGGAGAAGCGCTTCGTCGAGCACTACGATCTCTACCCGCGCCTCCTGCTTCCGGGGCTGTGGGCCTACCTGGTGTCGTGGCTGCTGGCGGCCACGTGGGCGCGGAGGCTGCCGTGAGCGCCGGCGAGGGACTGGGCTTCGAGGTGCTGCGCGGCGAGGCTGCGCCGTGGATCCTGGGCGCGCCGCTGGTCCTGGCGCTCGGTCTGTGGGGCCTGCGCGCGCGCCTGCGCACGCTGCGGCGGATGGTGGCCGAGCGTCACCTGGCGCGCTTCGTGTCGGGGCATTCCTGGAACCGCGCCGTCGCGCGGGTGCTGCTGGCGTCCCTGGCGGCGTTGCTCCTGGGGGTGGCGTCGATCGGACCCGTGCGCGGGTACACGCTGCGCGAGGTGCGGCGCAAGGGGCTCGACATCGTGGTCTGCGTCGACACGTCGCGCAGCATGCTGGTCAAGGACCTGAAGCCCGATCGGCTGGAGCGCGCCAAGCGCGAGGTGATCGGGCTCCTCGACCGGCTCGAGGGCGACCGCAGCGCGCTGATCGCCTTCGCCGGCGACGTGCGCAACGTGGCGCCGCTGACGCACGACCGGGAGACGCTGAAGCACTTCGTGAGCACGCTCTCGACCGAGGAGAACCTGGTTGGGGGCACGAACCTCGGCGCGGCCCTGGAGTACGCCCTGGAGCTGTTCGACGGCCGCACGGGCGCGCACGAGGCGATCGTCCTCCTGACCGACGGCGAGGACCTCGAAGGCCGCGGCCGGGAGGTCGCGCGGCAGGCGGCCGAGCGCGGCATCCGCGTGTACGTCGTCGGCATGGGCACCGGGGAGGGCGGCAAGATCGCCGACGGCGCGCAGGGCTTCGTGCGCGACGAGACGGGGCGCGAGGTGATCAGCGCCCTCGACGGCAGCACGCTGACCGAGATCGCCGAGGTGACCGGCGGCGCGTACCAGTCGGCCGAGCAGTCGGCCTTCCCGCTCGAGGAGCTGTACGCGAAGCGCATCTCGCGGCTCGAGACGCGCGAGCTGTGGGCGGGGAAGGAGCGCGTGCCCCACGACCGCTTCCAGTGGCCGCTGGCGCTGGCCCTCGGCTGCATGCTGGCCGAGGCCAGCCTGCGCGAGCGGCGCCCCGCAGCGGCGCGCGCAGACCGAGGAGGTAGAGCGTGAAGGCGGCCGTCGCGATCACGCTGCTGCTCTGTGCGCCGCAGGCGGTCGAGGTGCGGGACGCGAGCGGGGGGGCCGAGCCGGCGCGCACCTTCGCGTTGGCCGAAGGCCTGGCCGAGGTCGAGCGCCTGTGCCGCGAGCAGGAGTACGCGGCCGCGAGCGCCGTCACCGAAGGGCTGCTGGCCCCGACCGGCTTCCTGCGCTGGCGGCGGCGCATCGAGAGCGAGGGCTCGCGCCTGATCGCCCCGCTGCTGGCGGCCTGCGACCCGGCGCTGGACTGGCTCGGCTGGAACGGCCTTTCCGAGGACCTGCAGGCCGAGGTGCACTACGCCGCGGGCCTGGTGGGGCTCGAGTCCGAGGACCGGGAGCGCGCCGCCGGCGGCTTCGAGGCGGCGCGCGCCTCGGCCGGGTCCGGCGAGCTGCGCTTGCAGGCGACCTACAACCTCGGGCTGACCGCGCTGCTCGAGGGCGAGGAGTGGCGCGCCCGGATGCTCGAGATCGAGGGCCGGATGCCGGGGCTGATCGGACCCACCCTGGAGCAGGGGGGCGCCCAGGTGGATCCTCAGACGAGCGCGCGCGCCGCGTACCTGCGCGCCCGGGAGCTCCTGGTCGAGCGGCTGCGCCAGGACTGGCGCGACGGGCGCACGCGCGCCAACGTCGAGCTCGTGCAGCGCCGGCTGAAGTGGCTCGACCAGCTCGAGCAGGAGCGCCGCCAGCAGCAGGATGGAGCCCAGAAACCGCCCGAGGACCGGCAGGGCGATCCGCAACAGGACGGATCCGAGCCCCGGGATCAGCAGGATCCCCAGGACCCGTCGCAGGATCCGCAGAACCCCGAGCGCGACCCGAACGAGGCGCAGCCGGGCGAGAACGACGAGCAGGACCCGCAGGCCGGCGAGACTCCGCAGCAGGAGAACCCCGACCAGCGCGAGTCGGACCAGGAGCCGCCGCCGGGCGAGGGCGAGGCGCAGGAGGTCTACTTGACGCGCGAGGAGGAGCAGCGCCTGTTCGACCGGTTGCGCGCGCACGAGCAGGAAGGCGAGCAGGTCGAGGCGCGCCTGTACCAGACCCACAGGCGCCGGGTGGACAGGGACTGGTGATGCGAGGAGCGATGAGACTCTCCGATCGACGACGCGCGCCGTGGTGCGCGCTCCCCGCGGCGACCGCGCTGGCCGCCCTGCTGTGCGCGCTCCCCGCCGGCGCGCAGTCGGGGCCGCGCGTCACCGCGCAGCTCAGCACGGGCGTGGCGAAGCTCGGCTCGAGGGTGAGCGTCGAGGTGGCGGTGCACGGCGTCACCGACGCGCGGCTCTTCGACCTGCCGCGCATCGAGGGCCTGAAGCTCGAGGGCATCGCCGGGCCGAACGTCTCCGTGACGCAGTCGTACACGAGCCGCGGGCGCCTGGTCTCGAAGAGCATCTCCTGGGACGTCGTGCTGCGCCCCGAGGCCGTCGGCGAGTACGTGATCCCGCCCATGACCCTGGAGGTCGATGGGAGCGAGCTGCGCACGAACGAGCTGACGCTCAAGGTGGTCGATGACCTGCGCGGCAAGGACCTCGGCTACCTCGAGCTGGTCGAGCGCCCCGTGCGCGTGTACGAGGGGCAGCCGTTCACGATCGACCTGCGCCTGGGCTGGGACGCGAGCATCGGGAGCAGGGTGAACACGGCCAACCTCATCCTGCCCTGGTGGGGCGAGCTGCCGGCCACCTTGCAGCTCGACACGCAAGTGCCCACGCTGAGCTCGAAACTGATCGAGATCACGCTGAACTCGCGCCACCGGGTCAACGTGCTCGACCTGGGCGACCAGGAGCTCCGGAAGCGCGCCTTCCGCGTGCTGCAACTGCGGCGCACGTTCGTCGCCACGCGCCCCGGCCCGCTCCCGTTCCCGATGAGCTACCTCGAGTTCGGGTACGTCGGGACGGGCTTCTTCGACACGCGCAAGGAGACGTACCACGTCGGCTACGAGCCCTTCGAGATCGAGGTCGTGCCCCTGCCGGCGGAGGGGCGCCCGTTCGACTTCACCGGCGCCGTGGGCCGTATCGAGGCCTCGGCCACGGTCGACCGCCGCGACGTCGACGCCGGCGACTCGATCAAGCTCTCGGTCGAGTGGCGCGGCGAGGGCAACCTCGAGTTCATGGTGCCGCCCGATCCCGCGCGCCTGGCCGCCTTCGACGGCTTCCGCGTGTACGGCACGGCCGGCGACCGCGCCGTCGGCGACCGGCGGCGGGTCGTGTACGACCTGGCCCCGGTCTCGGAGCGCGTGGAGGAGATCCCGCCCCTTCCGCTGGTCGTGTTCGACCCGGAGCTGGGCGAGTACACGACCGTCGCCACGGACCCGATCCCCATCCGCGTGCGCCCGCTGGCGAAGGAGAGCGGGCTCGCGGGAGAAGTGGACGCGGCCGGGCCGGCGCTCGCCTTCGCGGACGTCCACCGCCGACCCGGGCCGTCCGGCGTTCGCCGCGGGCCCGGTGCGGCCTGGATCGGTTCGGCGCTGGTGGCGTTGCCGTTCCTGTGGATCGGACTGCGCACGGCCGTGCGGCGCCGCGGCGACCCGTCCGCGCCGGCCGCCCGCCGGCGGCGCGCGGCGCGCAGGCGGCTGGCGCGCGAGCTGCGCAGCGCGCAAAGTGCCGGCCAGCAGGCGCACGCCGTGCACCGCTTCCTGGCCGCGCGCACGGGCGAGCCGGAGGAGGCCTGGGACGGCCGTGACGCGCCCGCGTTCGTGCGCAGCATGGCGTCGGACGAGAAGCGCGTTCCCTCGCCGCAGGCCGTGCGCGAGCTGACGCGGACCTTGCGCGACCTCGAAGGGCGCCATTGGGCCGGCGACGACTCGGCGCTGGAGGCGCGCGACCTGCTGCGCCTCGCCGATCGGTTGATCGCGGAGGGGCTGTGATGCCTCGCGCCCTGCTCCTGGCGCTGGTCCCGCTCCTGTCCTGGGTCGCACCCGCGTCCGGGGCGGTCGCCCCGCCGCAGGACGACGAGCGCGCCGTGCGGGCCTACGACGCGGGCGACCTGGAGAGCGCGCGCAGCCTGTGGCTCGAGCGGATCGAGGCGGAGCCCGCCCTCGAGGCGGCCGAGCGCGCGCGCGCCCTGTACAACCTCGGGAACGTGGCCGCGTCGCAAGAGCGCTGGCTCGAGGCGGTCGGGTGGTACACGGCCTCGTTGCGGCTGCGCCCGCGCGACGCCGACGCCTGGAGCAACGTCGAGCTGGCGCGCCTGCGGGCCGGGCTGGAGCCGCTGGACCGCGGCGACCTGAACGCGACCCTGAGGCGGCTCGTCTCCTCGTTGACGCCGGCCGAGAGCGGCTGGCTCGCGCTGGCCTCGCTCGCGCCCCTGGCCCTGTTCCTCTTGTTCGAGGCCCTGCGCGGCGGGCGGCTGTGGCGCCGGCTGGCGCTGGCCGGGATCGCGCTGGCCCTGGCCGGATCGGCGCCCTGGGGGTACCACCTCGTCCGGGCCGGGGACGATCCGCTGCTCGTGATCGACGAGCGCGGCGCAGCCCTCCTGAACGAGCCAAAGGCCGGCGCCACGACCCTGGCGCGCGTGCCGGTGGGGGAAGAGGTGGAGCGCCTCGACGAGCTGCCCGGCTGGGTGCGCGTCGCCCGATCCGACGGGGCGCGCGGCTGGATGCGCCGGGAGACGGCGTTCGACCTGGGGCGCTGACGCGGGCACAATCCCGCGATGGTCCTGCCCGAGAGACACGTCTTCGTCTGCATCGCCAACCGGCCGGCGGCGGCCGGCGACTCCTGCGGTGCGCGCGGCTCGCGCGAGCTGATCGAGCACATGCAGCTCGCCATCCTCGACGCCGGTCTGGCCGACAAGGTGCGGGTCAACGGCTGCACTTGCCTCGGTCCGTGCGAGCAGGGCGTCAACCTGGTCGTCTACCCCGAGGGCGTGTTCTACACGCGCGTGAAGGTCGAGGACGTGGACGAGATCGTGAGCGACCACTTCGCCGGCGGGCAGCCGATCGAACGCCTCGTGTTCACGCCCGAGGGTTGAGCAGCGCGCGACGCGCGCGATGTGCGCACCTCGCGTGAGGTGGGGAGATTGCAGAGGGCGCCGCGCAAATGCGTCCCGCGCGCGAAACACGGCGCGCGAGCGGACGGCTGGTTCGCACGCCTGTCGGCAGCGACGCGCCGGTATCCGGGAGGCGGCACGCTTCCTGCAAGCGCGAGGCGACCCGAGGCGCCGCCAGCTCGCTGCGCCGGATCCCTCCTCTCCCTCCTCTCCGCGAAGCGCGCCTTCGAGGCGCGCCTCTCCTTCGTGCTGCGATCATGACGGAACTCCACCCGCGCTCCCTCTGCGAGCGCGCGCGTCCGCTCGTCCTCCCGCCGCTCACCGCGCTCGCGCTCCTTGCGAGCCTCGCCTCGGGCCAGGACCGGCCGGACGCTCGACCCGACGAGGGAGGCGAGGAGCAGGAGCTGCCCGAGGTCATCATCATCGGCCGCACCCAGGCCCAGGGCGTGCCCGAGGTCCCGCTCGACAGCATCGGCTCGCGCGACGTGCTCGGCCCCGAGCGCGTGAAGGAAACCGGCGCGCGCGACCTGAACGACCTGGTCCAGAACCTGCCCGCTATCTCGACCCGGCCCTACAACGGCGGCGAGGCGGCGGCGCCGAGCTTCTCGATGCGCGGCCTGCCCGACGACGGCCTGACCGAGTACGTGCACGTGCTGATCGACGGCGTCTCGGCCAGTCCGATGCCCTACGGCTGGACCGCGCTCTCCTTCCTGCCGCTCACGACCGAACGCGCCTACGCCCTGGACTACATCCGCGGCGGGCACGCGGTGCGCTACTCGCCCAACACGGTCGGCGGGATCCTGAACTTCATCACGCACCCGGTGCCGGACGTGCCGTCCCTCGAAACGCGCTCGACCTACGGCTCCTTCGACTACTCCAGCAACCTGATTTCCGTCGGCGGCCCGTACGGCGACCTCGGTCTGCTCGCGACCTACGTCGACCGGCGCGGCGAGGGCTACCGGCAGGACGGGGGCTTCGACCAGCAGGACGCCAACGTGAAGCTGATCCACGACCGCGGCGCCGGCGACTGGCTGGCGACCTCGCTCAGCTTCATGGAGAGCGAGCACGCCGCGCCCGGCGGCCTGACGCGCAGCCAGTTCGACGTCGATCGCTTCGGGAACGCCCGGCCGGAGAACCGCTTCACGGGCTCGCGCGGCGTGACCGACGTCGTGCTGCACGACGATCTGGACGACGGCTGGCTCGAGTGGTACGGCACAGTGTCCGTCACGCACCGCAACCTGCGCGCCCAGCGGCCGCACTTCGGCGCGCCGACCGCCCTGCTCGACTGGGACGACAGGAGCTGGTTCACGCAGGTCGGGGTGCGCGCCGAGAGGGAAACCGAGTGGTTCGGCGGCGACCACACGCTGTACGGCGGACTGCGCTACCACCGCGAGTGGATCCCCTCGTGGCAGATGCGATCAGAACCGTACCCCGGGGGAGCGGGGCCTCTCACGCAGGACGCCTCGTTCTCGCTCGACTCGGTCGCGGCGCACGTCGACGACACCTTCGAGCCGACCGAGGATCTGACCGTGACCGCCGGTCTGCGGGCGGAGTGGATTCCGGACACGTCGGGCGAGGACGACATCGTCGGGTGGCAGTTCGAGAACGACTACTTCGACGTGCTGCCGGGCATCGGCGCGTCGTACGCGCTGGGCGAGCGCTGGGCGCTGTTCGCCAACTACTTCGAGGGCTTCCGCGCGCCGCAGGTGTGGGGCTACGCCTACACGACCGGCGACGCGCTGGTCTTCGAGGAGGGCACCTCGCTCGAGGCGGGCGCGCGCTTCGAGGCCGAGGCCGGCCTGAAGGGCTCGGCCACCATGTGGCGCACGGAGTACGACGACTTCGGCGTCTTCTACACGGGCTTCTACGAGAACCTGGGCCGCATCGTGGCCGACGGGTTGGACTTCGTGCTCGAGTGGTACGCTGGGGAGGTGAGCGAGCCCCTGGAAGGCCTGGTGCTGTCCGCCTCCCTCACCGCTCAGGACTCCGAGCTGCGCAGCGGGCCCAACGCCGGCAACGAGACCCCCTACGCCTGGCAGGAGAAGGCCGCCTGGCGCGCGCGCTACGAGACCGCCGGCGGCTGGAGTGCCTCGCTCGGCGGCACCTTCGTGGGCGACTCGTTCTCCGACGACGCGAACACAGCGACCGAGAACGCCGACGGGAACCTCGGCCTCAACCCCGCGCGCACGCTGTGGGACGCGCGCCTGGCGAAGCACGTCGCGCTCGGTGACGTGGGCCAACTCGAGCTCGCCGTGGGGGCGACCAACCTGTTCGACCAGGACTGGTACGTGCACTCGCGCGGCGGCTTCTTCGGCGGGGGCCTGGTGGCCGGTCCGCCGCGCCAGGAGTACTTCATGGTCCAGCTCTCGATGTCCTGGTGATCTCCATGCCGGCACGATCGATCATCGCGTCGCTCCTGGCGTGGGCCTTGGCCGCGTGCGCGAGCCCGCCCGCGCCGATCGACGGCCCGCCGCCGGGACCGACCGCCGGCGGCGACCCGAGCCAGGGCGTGGTCCCGCTCTCGGCCCAGGTCGGCTGGGAGGCCTTCCTGGCGCTCGACAACCAGCCGACCGGCGTGTGGACGGTCGACTCCTTCCCGGTCTTCCCGCAGTACGGCTGTCCGGAGGTCGTCGGGCTCGACGACCAAGGACGCTGCCACGTGCTGGTCTCCTACAGCGGCAAGTGGACCCCGACCACGGTCGCGCACGACGGCAAGTGGCTCGGTGGGCTGGCGCACGGCGATGTCGACCCGCGCGTCGCGGGGGCGGAGCTGTACGTCGGCGGGCAGAAGGGCAACCTGTACCAGGTCGTCGCCTGGCCCAGCGGCGCGCTCGACTGCCGGCGCATCGCCGAGATTCCCGGGCGCGAGATCCACACCCTCGTCGCGGGCGACCTGGATCCTTCGCGCGCGGGCGTCGAGCTCCTGGGCTTCACTTCTCCCGGCGCGCTCTACCTCGTGCGCCCGTCGGGAGAGCACGGGACCTTCGAGCTCGAGCTCCTCCAGGAGCTGCCCGGGCGCGTGCGCGACGCGAAGCTCCTGCCGGCCGACGGCGGCGCGCCGCAGCAGATCGCGACCGTGTCGCGCGCCGGCCGGCTCGCGCTCCTGCGCCTGGGACCCGCCGGCCCGGAGTGGACGACGGTGCACGAGGCGGCGATGGGCATGGGGCGCCTGGCCGTGCGGCCGCCAGGCCCCGGCCGCGAGCTCGTGCTGTACACGACGCTCGACGACGGCCGCATCCTGAGGCACGAGCGCAAGCCCTCCGGCGAGTGGGTGAGCGCGGCGATCTACCTCGGCCCGCAGGGGCCGCGCGGGATCGCCGCCGGGCGCTTCGACGCCGACGCGGAGGTGGAGACGGTGGCCATCTTCGGCTACAGCGGCGCGGTCGAGCTGCTCTCCCGCCGCCCCGACGGCTGGCGGGCCGAGACGATCTTCGTCGACCGCGACAAAGGCCATTGGTTGGCCGCAGCCGAGCTCGACGGCCGCAACGCCACCCAGGAGCTGCTCGCGAGCGGCTACGGCGCGCGCATCGTCGTGCTGGCGCGCCCCCCCGGCTACGGGCGCAGCGAGCTCACGGCCGGGCAGTAGCCCGGCCCGAACCTTGCCTGCGGGCTTGTCCTCGGGGTCCCCGTGCGGAATGCTCTGCGGCATGAGACCTGCCGTTCCGCTGGCGCTGCTGCTCGCGACGGCGGCCTGCTCGGACGTCGGGAGGGGGCACGGCGGCCACGGCGTGCTCGTGATCGTGGTGGACGCCCTGCGGGCCGACCACGTCGGCGTTTCGGGCTACGACCGGGACACGACCCCCGTGCTCGACGGGCTCGCGGCGGACGGCGTCTACTTCGCGCAGACCTTCAGCGCCGGGCCGCACGTCATGCCGGCCCACGCCGCGCTGCTGACCGGCAGCGACCCGCTGATCGCGCGCCGCCCGCCCCTCCCCGACGGCACGCCGCAGGCCCTGGTCAACAACTGGTACGTGCCCGACGCGGCGCCGCGCCTGGCGGTCGAGTACCTGGCGCACGGCTACGCGACCGCGGCCTTCGTGGACCACCCGTGGCTGTCGCCCCTGTTCGGGTTCGATCGGGGCTTCGAGGAGTTCCACGGCTTCAGCGCCGGCACGACCGGCAACGTGCCGAACTTCGGCATCGAGGGGGTGGCGACGCGCTTCCTCGGCTGGATCCGCTCGCTCGACCGGGATCGCGACTGGTTCGCGTACCTCGATCTCGGTGACCTCGACCGCTCCTGGCGCGAGACCGATCCGCGCTGGGTGTCCTACTTCGAGCCGCGCCCCGAGCTCGCGCTGGTCCCGCCGGTGTGCGAGGGCGGCAGCGCCTTCTTCGCCCTGCGGCGCGAGGTGTGGGAGGAGACGGGCAGCCGCTCGTTGGGCGAGTACGAGGCGGCCTACGACGGCTCCCTGCGCCGCCTCGACGGGCTGATCAAGCGCCTGTTGACGCAGTTGCGCCAGAGAGGACGCTGGGAGGAGACGACGGTGTGCGTCATCGGCTCGTACGGATTGGGCTTCGGCGAGTCGGGCCTGATCCTGGCGAGCGGGACCTTGTCCGACGTCGATCTGCACGTCCCGTGGATCGTGCGACCGGCGGCCTCGATCGAGTGCGCGCGTGGAACGGTCGCGCGGGAGCTCGCGAGCAGCATCGATCTCGCGCCGACGCTGCTGGAGCTCTCGGGCCTCGGGCCTCCGGCGGGCATGCACGGCGTGTCCCAGGTGGCCGTCCTGCGCGGAGCTGCGCAGCCGGCGCGCGAGCTCGCCTTCGCCCGGGGCGGCGAGGTCCACACGGGCTTCGCCGTGCGCGATGCGCGCTACAGCTTCGAGCGCATCTCCCCCGGGGCGGCGGGGTCGGGCGCGCTCGCGACCTCGTGGTTCGGCGACCGCCGCCCGCAGGAAGAACCCTGGCGCGAGCACCTGCGCGATCGGCTGTCGGGCGCGGGGCCGGGCGACCTCGAGCCGTCGGCCGTGGCGCCCGAGGTCGCCGCCCGGCTGCGGGCGGCGGGCGAGGACTGGTACGGATGGATCGAGGCGGCGCGCGACGCCTATCACGACGTGCCCTGGCGCGCGGCCCCGATCGACCACGAGACGCGGGCCGAGCTCGTGCGGCGCGGCCTCTTGGGAGCGATCCCGTGAGGACGCGGGCGCGCCGCGTCCTGATCGTCTCGAACGGCTTTCCCCCCAGCGGACAATGGGGGACCGAGTTCTACACGCACCAGCTCGCCACCGGGCTCGCGGCGGGCGGGGCGCGCGTGTCGGTCCTGTGCCCCGTGCGGGGCGCCGAACGGCCGCGCTACCACCTGGCGCGATCGCGCCGCTACGGCATCGACCTGTTCGAGCTGACCAACGCCGGCGACCCGCGCAAGGCCTTCGACGACAGCTACCGCGACGCCGAGGTCGAGCGCATCTTCGGCGCGCTACTCGACGAGCTGCGGCCGGACGTGGTGCACTTCACGCACCTCCTGTGGGGGCTCTCCACCCGGCTGCCGATCGTCGCCCGGCGGCGCGGCGCGCCGAACGTCGTGACCGTGACCGACTTCGGGCTCTTGTGCCACCGCGGGCAGCTCCTCGACTGGAGGATGCGCGCCTGCGGAGGGCCCGCCGCGACCACTTGTGCGCGCTGCGTGCGCGAGCCGGGCCCGTGGGACGACCCGGCCTGGCGCGCGACCCTGAAGCGTTGGACCGTGCGGGCCGCGGCCGCCTGCGGCGGGCTGGGCCGCGTGGTGACCCCGGCCGACATCGAGGCGCGCGAGCGTTGCGTGGCGGAGTGCATCCGCGCGGTCGACCACTGGATCATGCCCACGCGTGCCCTTGGCGAGCGCTTCCTCGGGCTGGGACTGCCGGCCGAGGCCGTGAGCTACCTGACCTACGGGTTGGACGAGGGGACGTTCCGCCTCCCGCGTCCGGCCCGCAATGGCTCGGGCGCGCGCTTCGTCTACATGTCGCAGTTCATGCCCCACAAGGGCTTGGCGTGTCTCCTGGACGCCGTGCGCCTGCTCGAGGGCCGCCTGCCCGAGTCGCTCGAGCCCTGGCGCGTGCATCTGCACGGGAACGGCAGCCTCGGCCGCCATCGGCTATACGCGCGCGAGCTGGTCGAGCGCGGCCTGCCGCGCCGCGCGCGCCTGCTCGGCCCGTTCGAGCCCCTGCGCGCGCCGGAGGTCCTTTCCCGCACCGACGCGGTGATCGTGCCCTCCGAGTGGACCGAGAACGCACCCCTGACGGTGCTCCAGGCGCGCGCCGCCGGCGTGCCGGTGCTGGCGGCGGACGTGCCCGGGGTGCGCGAGGTGCTCGAGCCCGGCGTGCACGGCACGTTGTTCCCCCCGGGCGACGCCCGCGCCCTGGCCGACGCGATGGGCGCCGTGATCCTCGGGCGCGGCCCACGGCCGCGCGAGCCGCGGCCGGCGGTGAGTTGGCGCGAGCACCTCGATGCCGTGCGCGGCGTGCATCGCCTGGTCGCGTCCGAGCTGCGGCCGCGACCCGCCCCGGTCCCGGCCGCGCACGGCTCCGAGGCGACCGTCGCGCTGGCGCGCGGCGGATCATGACCGCCCGCCCGCTCTCGATCGGTTTCCTGGGCGCCGGCTGGCACCCCGACGTCGGTGGAGTCGAGACGTCGTGCGCCGATCTCGCGCGGCGCCTGCGGGAGCGCGGGCACCGGGTCGAGGCCCTGTGCCTCGGCGGAGGCGCGGAACGCGGACCCTACGCGCTGACCGACGAAGATGTCGACGGCGTGCGAGTGCGGCGCGTGGCGTACGGCTACCACGATCATCGCCGGCTGAGCGACCTGGTGCGCAACCCGCGCATGGAGGAAATCGCCCTGGCCTGGTGCGCGCGGCGCGCGCTCGACCTGGTGCACGTGCACCACGCCACGGGCTGCGGCCTGGGCGTGATCGGGGCGCTTCGGGACCTGGGCACGCCGGTGGTCGCCACGCTGCACGACTACTGGCCGCTGTGCCCGAGGGGCCAGATGCTGCGCGTCGACGGCGTCCTGTGCGCCGCGCCGGACGAGCGCACGTGCGCGCGCTGCATCTGTGACACCTGGCCGCAGCTCGAGCGCACCGACCCGGCCGCCGCCGGCGAGCGCACGCGCTTCGCGCTGGCGCAACTGCGCCGCGCCGACCTCCTGATCGCGCCCTCGCGCGCAGCGCGGGCCGCCTACGCGCGCTGCGGCCTCTCGTCCGAGGGCATCGTGGTCTGCGCCAACGGCATCGAGGTCGCGGCGCTCGCGCGCGCCTTCGCGCTCGAACGGGCTCGCGCCGCAGGGCCACGCCCCGGCCCGAGGATCGGCGTGCTCGGGTCGGTCCAGCCCAGCAAGGGGGTTCTCGGTCTGGCCCGGGCGGCGGTGGCGGCGGCGGTCCCCGGGCTCTCGCTTGAGGTGCACGGTCCGCTCGCCCCGTACCACGGGGACGTGGCCCACCTCGACGAGTTGCGCTCGCTCGCCGCGCGACACCCCTGCCTGCGCCTGCACGGACCGTTCGCGCGCGAGGAGCTGGCCTGCGTCCTGGCCGGGCTCGACGCGCTGTGCGTGCCGTCGGTGTGGGAGGAGGTGTTCGGCCTCACGGCGCGCGAGGCGCTCGCCTGCGGGCTGCCGGTCGCGGTGTCCGACGTCGGCGGCCTGGCCGAGCTGGGTGAGGCCGTGCTGCGCGTGCCGCCCGGCGACGTGCCGGCCTGGAGCGGGGCGCTGCGCGCGCTCGCCGCGCGCGCGAAAGAACCCGCCCGGGCGCATCCGGGGCTGCGTACCGCGGCCGAGATGGCGGCGGACCACGAGCGGCTCTACCGCGCGGTCGTCCGGGCGGCGCGCTCCCATTCGCACAGCAGCCGGTCGGCCAGCACGTCCCAGCGGTAGCGCTCGATCACGCGCCGCCGTCCCTCGCGCGCCATGCGAGCGGCGCGCGCGGGGTCGTCGAGCAGCGCCAGGATCGCCGCCGCGAGCTGGCGCGCGCCGTCGGCGACGAGCAGGTGGCGCTCGTGCTCGAGGTCGAGGCCTTCGACGCCGACCGGGGTCGTGACGACCGGGCACTCCATCGCCAGCGCCTGCGGGATCTTGAGCCGCGTCCCGCCGCCGATCCGCAGGGGGACGACCAGCAGCGCCGCGCGCGCGAGGTGCGGCCGCACGTCCTCGACCGCGCCGACCAGCTCCAGTCCGTCCGCGCGCAACGCGCGCAGGCGCGGCCCGGGATCGCGGCCGACGACGTCGAGCCCGACCCGCGGGCGCCGCTCCTGCACGAGCGGCAGGACCTCGGCCACGAGGTGCTCGACCGCGTCGACGTTCGGCCGGTAGTCCAGGCTGCCCAGGAACAGCAGGCGCTCGCCAGAGCGCCGGACGGGCGGGTCGGCCGGTCGGAAGCGCTCCGTGTCGACCCCGCTCTCGACCGCGCCGACCGTCAACCACGGGTAGCGCGCCTTCAGGCGAGCCGCGTCCTGGGCGCTGCAGGTCAGGTGGTGCGGGAAGGCGCGCGCGGCGTGCGCCTCGAGCGCGCGCAACCGGACCAGGTCGAGGCGGCTCCATCCGACCGCCTCGGCCAGCTCGACGTCGAGCTTGTGGTGGTGGAGCGTTCGGGCGCAGCGCGCAGAGGGCGGCAGGGCGCGGGCGAGCGCCAGCTCGTCGACGTGCAGCAAGTCGAAGCGCCCGCTCGCGAGCGACCGCGCGACCCCGTCGCGCAGGCCGTCGGAGTGGAACCAGCGCTCCATCTTCGCGCGCACGAGCCGCTGCAGGGGTCCGGGGCGAGTGCGCTGGTAGCAGGTGAGCGAGGCGCAGACGCTCTCCAGCTCGCGTCGCCCGCTCTCGGCCGCGGCCGGCTGCAGTGCGCAGGAGAGGTGCACCTGCGCGCGCCCGCGCAACGCCTCCAGCAGCCGGAACGTGCGAATCCGGCTGCCTGAATCGAGCGGCCAGGGCAGGACCGGGGAGAGGAACAGGACGCGCAGCACCGCGCGCTCAGTCTGCGTCCGGCCGCTCGACGTTCAAGGCCCCCAGCTCCCAGCCCCGGGGGCGGTCGATGAGGAGGGTGGCGCGGGCCGGGTCCGTCGCGAAGCGGTAGCTCTCGGGCGTCTCCACGCCCAGGGCTCGGGCGACGACGACGCGCATCAGGTTGTTGTGGGCCGTGATCACGACCGTGCCGCCGGCCGCCGCGCGCACGGCGCGCTCGACTTCCGGCCAGGCGCGCCCGGCCAGGGTCTCGTCGCTGTCACCGCCCGGGACGTGCCAGCGGTAGGGGTCGCGCCAGTACTCCTCGGCCGCCGCCGTCCAGCGCGTCTGGAACTCCTCGCGCGACAGGCCCTGCCAGTGCCCGCGGTCGATCTCCCGCAGGGCCGGCGTCTCGCGCAGCGGCGCGCCGGTCGCTCCGGCGATCGCGGCGCCCATGGCCCGCGCCCGCGCGAGGTCCGAGCTGACGACCGCGACCACGTCCAGGCCGCGGAAGGCCGCACCCATGCGCCGCGTCTGGGCGCGGCCGGTGTCCGAGAGCGGGACGTCCTGCGAGCCGTAGGCGATGGGGCGGAACTCGCGCGCGACGCGCGCGTGGCGCACGAGCCACAGGTGCCCGCCGGTGCCGAGGCTCGCCGCCGCCGGCGGGGCCGGGGCCGGCGCGGCGCCGGCAGGTCGCCGGGGGGGGGCCAGGATGAGCACGGGGGGACGATACCGAGGGCCCGCGCGATCCCCACCACCCGGAACGCCGCGGAACGGCTCGCCTCAACTATGACGCTTACGTAAGATACAGTCCATAGGCCCGGGCCCGCAGCCCGCGCCGGAGCATCGAAGCCCCATGCCGACCATCACCTTCACCCGCACGGGTCAGACCTACGAGGTGCCCGCGGGCACCTCCTTCCTGGAGTTCTGCCGCGAGAACGACGCCCCGCACGACTTCGGCTGCACGGTCGGAAGCTGCGGCACGTGCGTCTTCGTGCTGGCGCAGGGCTGGGACAACGTCGCGCCCATGGACGACGAGGAGCGCGAGACGCTCGAGATGTGCACCGATCTGGAGCACGCCCGCCTCGGCTGCCAGCTCGAGGTGCGCGGCGACATCACCGTTTGCCAGGAGCGGGAGTAGGACCCGGAGCGCGCCGGCGGCCGCTATCCTGGAGGGCGGGCCGGGGTGTCCCGGCCTTCCTTCGGTTCTAGAGCCCCGGGCAGGTGCGTCATGGTGAAGGTGGGAGTCGTCCTTTCCGGTTGCGGCGTCTACGACGGCGCCGAGATCCACGAGTCGGTGCTGACGCTCCTGGCGCTCGACCGCGCGGGCGCCGAGGTGCTGTGCATGGCGCCTGACGTCGATCAGATGCACGTGATCGACCACACGACCGGCGAGGAGACCGGCGAGACGCGCAACGTGCTGGTGGAATCGGCGCGCATCGCGCGCGGCGAGATCCGCGACCTGGCCGAGGTGCACGCGGCCGAGCTCGACGCGCTGATGTTCCCCGGCGGGTTCGGCGCGGCCAAGAACCTGTGCGACTTCGCCACCGCCGGCTCCAAGGCGCGCGTGCAGCCGGACGTGGCGCGGCTGGTGGGGGAGATGCTGGAGGCGAACAAGCCCATCGCCGCGGTCTGCATCGCGCCGGCCATGATGGCGGCCATCCTCCGCGACGCCGGCTTGGAGTGCGACCTCACCATCGGCAACGACGAGGCGACCGCGCGCAAGATCGAGGCCATGGGCGCGCACCACGTCGCCTGCCCCGTCGACGAGTTCCGCGTCGACGAGAAGAACCGCTTGATCACCTCGCCGGCCTACATGCTGGCCGGGAGCATCTCGGAGGCCGCGACCGGCATCGAGCGCACGGTCAGCGAGCTCCTGCGTCTGGCATCTGCTTGACGTAAGGGCCCGTCCGCGAATAAGTGCTCCGTTTCGCCGGCCCTCGCCGCCCCTGGCTGCGTTGCTCCTCCTCGGCGTATCCCCTGGATACGCGGTCGTCGTCGCGCCTTGCCAGGGACGACGATTGCTCGCCGAAACTGAGCACTTATTCGCGGACGGACCCTAACGCCGCGCCCCCGGCCTACCACGAGCCGGTCGTCGATGCCGGTGCGCGCGGGGATCGCGCTGACGAGGTCGGAGAGCAGGGCCAGGAGCGCGAAGGCCGCGAAGACGATCCCGACCTGGAGGAGGCGGCGGTCGGTGGCGCCGTCCGGGACCTCGCGCAGGGCGTCCGTCCGGCGCGGATCTTGGCCTCAGAGCCTGTCGGAAAAACCCCGTCGCGAGGCAAAGCGGGCGACGCGGAAGCGAGGAGGGCGACGGCGAGAAGGCTGGTCGGCCTTTCTGGCCGCTGAGCACGGCTCGCCTAGCCCGACGAAGCAGCGGCGCCGCCCGCGAAGCCGCAGTAGGGTGTTTTTCCGACAGGCTCTCAGGCGGGAGCCTGCGGAAGCGCGCCGCGAGCCGGCGGAAGGGTCCATCCTCCCGCGCGGCGGCGCGTGCCCTCCGCCGGGGAGGCCGGGCGACGTCATGGGCCGGCCGGCTCTCGGCGCGTCCCCGGAGCCACCGCGGTCCCCCGCCCACCCGCGGGGATCGACCGCGCCGCGCGCGCGGGGTTGCGGGCGAGACGCCGGAAACGTGCGGAGCCCGGCGGCGGGTGGGACATCCAGGGCGAGGGCGGATAGGCTTCCCCGCGATGAACGGCTTGGAGGCGAGCGAAACCGGCGCCGGGTACGCGGGCGAGGCCGGCCCGCGCGGGCCGGACGTGCGCTCGGACTGCTGGATCGGGCTGACCCCGACCGCCTCGGGCGGCGTGCAGATCGAGCTCGAGAGCACCGTCGAGCCCTACTACGGCGACTCGATCCGCGAGCTGCTCGGCCGCGGCGCGCGCGCGCTCGGACTCGAGCACGTCGAGATGCGGGTCGAGGACGGCGGCGCCTACCCCTTCGTGCTCATGGCCCGGCTCGAGGCCGCCGCGCGCCGCGCGCGGCCCGAATCGAACGCGCGCTGGCTGCCGGAGATGGACGCCGTCGCGACCGGCAGCACGCGCCGTGACCGCTTCCGGCGCTCGCGCTTGTACCTGCCGGGCGATCAGCCGAAGTACATGCTGAACGCCGGCCTGCACCAGCCGGACGCGATCATTCTCGACCTGGAGGATTCGGTCGCGCCGGCGGCGAAGGACGCGGCTCGCCTCCTGGTGCGCAACGCCCTGCGCCAGGTCGACTTCCGCGGCGCCGAGCGCATGGTGCGCATCAATCAGGGCGAGCTCGGGCTGGCCGACCTCGACGAGCTGGTCGATCACAACGTGCACCTGGTCCTGATCCCGAAGGTCGAGAGCGCCGCGGACGTCCAGCGCGTCGACCAGCACGTCCGGGCCCTGACCGAGCGCGAGGTTCTGCTCATGCCGATCGTCGAGTCCGCCGCCGGAGTCGTCAACGCGGCCGCGATCGCCGCCGCCAGCGACCGCAACGTCGCCCTGACGATCGGGCTCGAGGACTACACCGCCGACCTCGGCGTGCCGCGCACCGAGGAAGGGCGCGAGAGCCTCTGGGCGCGCTCGGCCGTGGTCAACGCCGCCCGCGCGGCCGGCCTGCAGGCGATCGACTCGGTCTACTCCGACGTCGAGGACGCCGGGGCCCTGCGGCGCTCGGTGCTGGAGGCGCGCGCGCTGGGTTTCGAGGGCAAGGGCTGCATCCACCCGCGCCAGATCCGCGTCGTGCACGAGGCCTTCGCCCCGGACGCGGCCGCGGTCGAGCGCGCCTGCCGCGTCGTGCGCGCGTTCCGCGAGGCCGAGGCGCGCGGGCTGGGCGTCGTCAGCCTGGGCTCGAAGATGATCGACCCGCCGGTCGTGAAGCGTGCGCTGGCGACCGTGGAGCTGGCGCTGGCGACCGGGCGTCTCGCTCCCGGCTGGGAGGGCGAAGCGCGAGGAGGGCGGTCGTGACGGCGATCGACGCACGCGCGGCGGGGATGCTGACCAACGCCGCCGGCCGGCTCGTACCGGCAAAGATCAACGGCCGCGAGACGGTCCCGTTCGAGGGCGTCGGCGCGCACCGCCCCGGCGGGCGCAAGGCCGGTGCGCCGATCCGCAGCGCGAGCGACTACCCGTCCTCCGGCGACAAGCGCGTGGCGAGCCTGCGCGAAGCGCTCGAGCGCTGCGGGCTGCGCGACGGCATGACGATCGGCACCCACCACCACTTCCGCGACGGCGACCTGGTGGCGAACGCGCTCTTCGACGTCGCGGCCGAGATGGGCTGTCGCGACCTGCGCTGGTTCCCGTCGGCCAGCTTCCCGTGCCACGCGCACCTGATCCAGCACCTCGACTCGGGCGTCATCCACCACATCGAGGGCTCGATGAACGGGCCGCTGGGCGACTACTGCAGTCACGGCCGGATGCGCGGAATGGGCGTGCTGCGCTCCCACGGCGGCCGCTGGCAGGCGCTCCAGGACGGCGAGGTGCATCTCGACCTGGCCGTGATCGCGGCGCCGACGGCCGACTTCTTCGGCAACGCCACCGGCGACCGCGGGCCGAGCGCCTGCGGCCTGCTCGGCTTCGCGCTGGCCGACTCGATCTACGCCGACCGTGTGATCGTCGTCACCGACAACCTCGTGCCCTTCCCCTGCCTGCCGTGGCAGATCCACGGCAACGACGTCGACTTCGTGGTCGAGGTCGCGAAGGTCGGCCGGCCGGAGAAGATCGTCTCCGGCACGACCCAGGTCACGAAGAGCCCCGACCGGCTCTTGATCGCCGAGTACTGCGCGCGCTTCGTGCGCGACGCCGGCATCCTGCGCGACGGCTTCTCCTTCCAGGCCGGCGCCGGCGGGACGGCGCTCTCCTTCGGGATCTTCCTCGAGCAGATGATGAAGGAGGCCGGCGTCACGGCCGGCTTCGTGCGCGGCGGATCGAACCAGTACCTGGTCGGGATGCTCGAGCAGGGCCTGACACCCGTGATCCTCGACGGACAGACCTTCGACCTCGAGGGCGTGCGCTCGATGCGCGAGAACCACGGGCACCAGAACACGAGCCCGTTCACGTCCTACAACCACCACGGCAAGGGCAACTTCGCGTCGATGGTCGACGTCGTGATCCTCGGCGCCACCGAGGTCGACGTCGAGTTCAGCGCCAACGTCGTGACGCACACCGACGGGCGGCTGCTGCACGGCATCGGGGGCTGGCAGAACTGCCTGTTCTCGAAGTGCACGATCCTGGCCGTGCCCTCGTTCCGCAACCGCATCCCCGTCGTCCTCGACCGCGTGACGACGCTGTGCGGCCCGGGCGAGCTGATCGACGTCATCGCCACGGAGCGCGGACTGTGCATCAACCCGCGCCGCGCGGATCTGATCGATGCGGTGCGCGGCAGCGACGTGCCGCTGCTCGACATCCACGACCTGCGGCGCGAGGTCGAGCGGATCTGCGGCGGCGCGCCCCAGCGCGCGCGCACGCGCGACCAGGTCGTGGCGGCGATCCAATGGGTCGACGGGACGACGATCGACTGCGTGCGCGCCGTCCGCGAGTAGCAGGTGGAAGCGACCGAGCTCGTCCTCGCCCTCGACCAGGGCGGGCAGTCGGGCCGCGCGCTGGCCTTCGACCCGGACGGGGTCCTCGTCGCCCAGGCGCGGCGCGAGGTGGGGGAGAGCCGGCCGCGGCCCGGCCACGTCGAGCAGGACCCCGAGGAGCTGGTGGCTTCGCTGCTCGATTCGGCGCGGGAGGTCGCGCGCGCGCTCGGCCCTCGGGTGGACGACCTGGTGGGGTGCGGTCTCGCCACCCAGCGTTCGAGCATCGTGTGCTGGGACGAGCGCACGGGCGCCGCGCTCTCGCCGGTCCTGAGCTGGCAGGACCTGCGCGCCGGACTGCCGGACGGGCTCGATGCCGAGAGCACGCACCGCCGCACGGGCCTGTTCCCCTCGCCGCACTACGGCGCCGGCAAGATCCGCTGGTGCCTCGATCACCTGCCCGAGGTCGCGCGCGCGCGCGCTGAGGGGCGCCTCGTGTGCGGGCCGCTGGCGAGCTTCCTGGCCGCGCGCCTGACCGGCGCGGCGCGCGGCGTGGCCGACCCGGCCAACGCCGGCCGCACGTTGCTCTGGAGCCTGGCAGGCATGGACTGGGACGACGGGATGCTGGCGCTCTTCGATGTGCCACGCGGCGTGCTCCCGCCCTGCGCGCCGACGGTCGGCCAGCACGGCCGCGTCGTGCTCGAGCGGCGCGCCCTGCCGCTGCGTGCCGTCAACGGCGACCAGTCGGCCGCGCTCTACGCCCGGGGCGCGCCGCGCGACGACTGCGCCTACGTCAACGTGGGGACCGGCGCATTCGTCCAGCGTCGCATCGACGGCCGGGCCCGCATCGGCGAGTTCCCGCGCAACCCCGTCAGCGTTGTGTGCAGCCAGGAGGAGAGCAGCGTGACCGTGGTCGAGGGCACGGTGAACGGCGCCGCCAGCGCGCTGCGCTGGGCACAGGAGCGGCTCGCTCTGCCCGACCTGCAGCGCGAGCTCCCCTCCTGGCTCGCGCGCGAGCAGGACCCGCCGCTCTTCCTGAACGGCGTCTCCGGTCTCGGCTCGCCCTTCTGGGTGCCGGACTTCGAGAGCGTCTTCGTCGGCCAGGGGACCCCCGCCGCGCGCGCCGTCGCGGTGCTCGAGAGCATCGTCTTCCTGCTGCAGACGAACCTCGAACGGCTGCGCGCGCCGCGGGACCTGCCACGGCTGGAGCGCATCGTCCTGACCGGCGGCCTCGCGCGCCTCGACGGCTTCTGCTGCCGCCTGGCGGCGGTGACGGGTCTGGCCGTCCACCGGCCGGAGGAGGTCGAGGCCACAGCCCGGGGCATCGCCTTCCTGGCGGGCGGAGCGCCGCAGGGCTTCGCCCGGGCGGGGGACGAGCGCGTCTTCCGGCCCGACGAGGCTCCAGCCGGAGTCGGAGAGCGCTACCGGCGCTGGAGGGCCGCGCTCGCTCGCTCGCTCGGTTCCTGATCTACTACTGCGGGATTTGCGCGCGCAGCGCGCAGATTCCGAAGTAGTAGATCCGGCGCCAATGGCGCCGCGCCGCCGATCAGGCGGCGAGGAGGGGGAGGCCGTGTGTCGCGGCCGATGCGGGGGAGGGTCCGCCTCCTCCGCCAACAGGATCAGCGCGGGCCGAGTCCTTCCCTTGGGTTGCGGGCGTTCAGCCCGCGCTGAGCCTCCAGGGCCAGAGATGTTGACCGGCGTTCAGGAACCGACTCGCTCGCAAGGGGGTGCAACCGGCGCCGGAGGCGCCGCGCCGCCGATCAGGCGGCGAGGAGGGGGAGGCCGCGTGTCGCGGCCGATGCGGGGGAGGGTCCGCCTCCTCCGCCAACAGGATCAGCGCGGGCCGAGTCCTTCCCTTGGGTTGCGGGCGTTCAGCCCGCGCTGAGCCTTGCGGGGAGAGCGCGCGCGTTCGGCCGCGGACCGTCCCTCCGGAAGCCGGGAGCGCGGAGAGCGGCCGATCGGATCAGGAGCCCGTCCGTTCCGGCGCCCGGGCTGCGGCGGGGAGCGGCGCGTCCGCCTGGTCGCCGACCAGTCGCACGAAGCGCGTGTCGGCCAGTGCGCGGCGCGGCGGGAGCGTGCGCCGCAGGATGCGCAGCGCGTTCGACGCCGTCGCGCGATAGCCCGTGAGCTTGCCGCCGTAGAGCCCGACCAGGTGCGGCGCGGTCCGGTCGTCCGGCAGGAAGTGCGTGTCGCGCCGCCTGCGGAAGAGCGAGCCGCCGGCGGCCGGGAGCACGCGCAGGCCGGCCCACGCGTCAAGCACCTTCGTCTCGCGGCCGGGGAAGTAATGCGCGAAGGTCTCGAGCAGGTACTCGACCTCCCGTTCCAGGGGGCGCGCGCCGTCCGGGTCGCCGAGGTGCAGGCTCTCGGTCGTCCCGACCAGCGTGTGCCCCTTCCATGGCATCGTGAGCACGGCTCGCCGGTCGCGCCGGGCCTCGGTGTAGTAGACGCCCCTCTCCAGGCGACCGCGCAGCTCGACGTGCGCGCCCTGGACGAGGTCGACGCGCATCCCGGGCGGCTCCGGGCGGATCCGCGCGCGCACCTGCTCCACCCACGGGCCGGCCGCGTTGACCAGCGCCGTGGTCAAGAGCTCGCGCTCCGCGTCGCCCTCCCGGCAGCGGACGCGGTAGCCGCGCCCGACGCGCTCGGCGGCGAGGAAGGCGGCCGGACACGCGAGGCGCGCGCCCAGCTCCTGTGCCGAGCGCACGACCGCGCGCGTCAGCGCGGCGTCGTCGGTCTGCCCGTCGTGGTAGCGGAACACGGCCTCGAGACCGTCCGTGCGCAACCCGTCCAGCCGCTCCCACTCCGCGCGCGCGACGCCCGCGAAGCGCGCGTGCTCGCCCAGGCCGCCCAGCAGCGCGTACAGACCCAGACCGGCGCGGATCTGCCACGGCCGGCGCGAGGTGTCGCGGTAGACCGGGATGGTGAAGGGCACCAGCCGCACGAGGTCGGGCGCGTTGCGCAGCAGGATCTCGCGCTCGCGCAGGGACTCGCGCACCAGACCGAGCTGGAAGCTCTCCAGGTAGCGCAGGCCGCCGTGCACGAGCTTGCTCGAGCGGCTGGACGTGCCGGCCGCCAGGTGCCGTTGCTCGAGCAGCAGCACGTCGTACCCCGCCGCGGCGCCCGCCTGGGCGACGCCGGCGCCCAGGATGCCGCCGCCGACGACGACCAGGTCGTAGTCCGGTGCCGTCATCGCGCGGCGCCCATCCGTGCGAAGGCGGCGATCATCTCGACGATCGCGAAGGTCTCGACGAAGTCCGCGCCGCGCGCGGCGAGGTCGAGCGCTTGGCGCGCGTCGACCACCTCGTAGACGGCGAAGCGCGTCCCCGGGCGCTCGAACGAGCCGGCGGGCGGGAGCTTGCGGTGATCGCAGAAGGTGTACTCCGGCGCGAGACGGCGCGCGTCGTCGCTCTCGAGCTGGCCCCAGTCCGCCAGGATCAGCCCCAGCTCCAGCCCGCGCTCCCCGCGCGCGGCGGTCAGGAGCTCGGCCGAGAACGAGATCAGGATGCAGCGCTCGCGCACCGGCTCGAGGCGCTCGAGCACGGCCCGCAGGGTCGCGCGGGCCCCATGCCGGTCGACCGCGACCGGCTTGACCTCGATGAAGGCGCGCCGCGCGTCCGGGCTGCGCCCCAGCAGGTCGCAGAAGGCCTCCAGGCTCGCGACCGGCTCGCGGGCGAAGGTCGCGCCGAGGCGTTCGGGCTCGCTGGCGCAGAGCTCGGCGACCTCGGCGTCCGTCAGGTCGGCCAGCGACACGGGCCGTCCGCACACGCGCTCCAGGGTCGCGTCGTGGCAGAGGAAGGGCGTCCCGTCGGCCGAGATCTGCACGTCGACCTCGATGTTGCGCGCGCCGGCCTCGAAGGCGGCCGCGCAGGCGGCGAGCGTGTTCTCGGGGTAGCGCAGCGCGTAGCCGCGGTGCGCGACGAGCTCGGGAAAGCGCATGCAGGAGGAGCCTTCGGGTCCGGTCGTAGGACGGTGCCACGGTGGCGGTGCAGGGGCGCGGATCGTACTCTCTTGCGCCCCGCGCGGCAGCAGGCCGCGCGACTCCGACGACCCCCGCAAGAGCACGCAGGATGGCCAGGTATCGGATTGCATGGATGCCCGGAGACGGCATCGGCAACGACGTGATGGAGGCGGCCAGGATCGTCCTCGACGCGATGACCTTCGACGCCGAGTACGTTCCGGCCGAGATCGGCTGGGAGCTGTGGTGTCGCGAGGGCGACCCGCTCCCGCCGCGCACGCTCGAGATCCTGCGCGGAGTGGACGCGGCGCTGTTCGGCGCGATCACGTCCAAGCCGAAGGAGGAGGCGCAGAGAGAGCTCGCCCCCGAGCTGCAAGGTCAGGGACTGGTGTACACGAGCCCGATCGTTCGTCTGCGCCAGGAATTCGACCTGGCCACGAACCTGCGGCCGTGCAAGGCCTACCCCGGCAACCCGCTGAACTACCGCGACGACCTCGACCTGGTCGTCTTCCGTCAGAACACCGAGGACCTCTACGCCGGGATCGAGTACCACCCGGTGCCCGAGTCGCTCGCCGCGGAGCTCTCGCGGCACGCGAAGTGGAGGCGCTTCGAGGCGACTCCGCTGCAGGACATCGCCATCTCGCTGCGCGTCAATACGCGCGCGGCCTGCCGCGCCATCGTCCGCGATGCCTTCGAGTACGCGCGCAAGCACGGCTACCCGACCGTGACCGTGGTCGAGAAGGCGAACGTCGTGCGCGAGACGTCGGGGCTGATGGTGCGCACAGCACGAGAGGTCGCGCAGGGCTACCCCGGCATCGAGCTGTGGGAGACGAACATCGACGCGATGGCGATGTGGCTCCTCAAGAACCCGCAGAACTACGGCGTGCTGGTGGCCACGAACCTGTTCGGCGACATCATCTCCGACCTGTGCGCGCAGCTCGTCGGCGGACTGGGCTTCGCCTGCTCGGCCAACATCGGCGCGAAGCTCTCCGTGTTCGAGCCGACCCACGGCTCGGCGCCCAAGTACGCCGGGCAGTACAAGGCCAACCCGATGGCCATGCTCTTGACCTGCAAGCTGATGTTCGACTGGCTCGGCGAGGGCGAGTCGGCCGAGCGCCTGGAGCGGGCCATCGCCAAGACGATCGCCGACGGCGAGACGCGCACGGTCGACATGGGCGGCTCCAACACGACGATCGAAGTGGCCGAGACCGTGGCCCGCAACCTGTCCTGATGGGAGCGCGCGCGATGCCCACCGTCAGCCGGCGCTTCGCCGAGTTCTCCTCCCAGGTCCGCTGCGAGGACCTCCCGGCCGACGTCGTCGCTGCCGTGCGACGCTTCGTGTACGACAGCGTCGGCTGCGCCTTCGGCGGCGTGCGCACGCACGACTGGGGCATCGCCGACAAGGTCGATCGCGCGCTCGGCGGCGAGCCGCACTGCACGATCATCGGCAGCGGCCGCAAGGCGAACGTCCTGTCGGCCGCGTTCCTGAACGCGCTGGCCGTGCGCGCGCTCGACTACAACGACATCTACTGGAAGCAGGACCCGAGCCACCCGTCCGACATCATCCCCGGCGTCTGGGCCTGCGGCGAAATGGTCGATGCCGCCGGGAGCGACGTCGTGGCGGCGATCGCCGTCGCGTACGAGCTCGAGATGCGGCTGTGCGAAGCGGCCTTTCCGGGCATCCGCGAGCGCGGCTGGCATCACGCCACGCTGACCGCCTTCGCCTCGGCCGCGGCCTGCGCGCGCGTGATGGGGCTGTCGCCCTCGCAGACGGCGCACGCGCTCGGCATCGCCGGCTCGCGGCACGCGACGCTGGGCTGCGTCACGGCCGGGAAGCTCTCGATGATGAAGAACACGGTCGATCCGATGGCGACCCAGGCCGGGGCCTGGGCGGCGCTGCTGGCGGCCGAGGGCTACGAAGGGCCCGAGCACGTGCTGTGCGGCAAGGAAGGGCTGGCCGATGCCTTCGGCCCCGAGTGGAGGCTCGAGATCCTGACCGACGGGCTGGGCGAGTCGTGGCGCGTCCTGGACTGCGGCATGAAGGCCTTCCCGACCGAGGCGCTGACGCACGCGCCGATCTCGTGCGTGCTCACGATCGCGAGCGACAACGGCATCGCCGCCGAGGACGTGAAGCAGGTGCGCATCCAGACCCTGGTCAAGGCGGCCGACATCCTCTCCGATCCCTCCAAGTACGACCCGCAGACGCGCGAGACCGCCGACCACTCGCTGCCGTACTGCATCGCCGCCGCGCTGGCCTACGGTCGGGTGACGCCGGACCTGTTCGACCAGCGCGCGATCTTCGATCCGCGCGTGCGGATGAGCCTGGAGAAGATCGAGGTCAGCGCCAACATGGAGTTCGAGGCGGCCTTCCCGGCGCTCCAGCGCTGCCACGTGGCCCTCGACACGAACGACGGGCGTTCCTTCGAGAAGCAGATCGACTTCCCGGTCGGCGACCCTCGCAACCCCATGACGCCCGCGCAGATGGACGCCAAGTTCGACGCGCTCTGCGGTGACGACGTACCCGAAGAGGCGCGCGCCGCGATCCGCTCCGGCCTGGCCGGGCTCGACGAGCTCTCCGCCCGGAGCTTCATGGAGCTGCTCGTGTTCCAGAGCTGAGGAGCCGTGGCCGAGCAGCACGACGCCGCCGGCGGGGGGCCGGTCCGGGATCAGGAAGCCGCCCTCGTCGTGCGGCGCCTCAGCAAGCGCTACGACCACGAGCTCGCGGTCGACGACCTGTCCTTCGAGGTCCGGCGGGGCGAGATCCTCGGCCTGGTGGGCCCGAACGGCGCCGGCAAGACCACCACCTTGCGCTCGATCACCGGCATCCTGCCGCTGCAGGAGGGGCAGGTCCAGGTCGCCGGGCACGACCTCGTGGACGAGGAGGTGCAGGCGAAGTCGCAGCTCGCCTGGGTCCCTGACGACCCGCAGCCCTTCGAAACGCTGACGGTCGAGGAGCACCTGGAGTTCACCGCCGCGCTGTACGCGCTGCGGGACTGGCGCGCGCGGGCCGACGAGCTGGTGCGGCGCTTCGAGCTCGAGCAGAAGCGCGCCGCGCTCGGCGGCGAGCTGTCGCGCGGCATGCGACAGAAGCTCGCGTTCTGCTGCGCCTGGCTGCCGCGGCCGCGGGTGGTGCTGATGGACGAGCCGCTGTCGGGCCTGGATCCGCGCGGCATCCGCTCGGCCAAGCAGGCCATCTTCGAGCTGGCGGGCGAGGGCACGGCGGTGATCCTGTCGTCGCACCTGCTCGAGCTGATCGAGGAGCTGGCCGACCGCATCCTGATCCTCGACCGCGGCCGGCGGATCTTCATCGGCACCCTGGCCGAGGCGCGCGCGTCGATCGCCGGCCGGGAGGACACCAGCCTCGAGGAGGTCTTCATGGCCGTCACCGGGGGCGTGACCGAGGTCGGCGGAGTGAAGATCGAGGCCGGCGCGCGGCCGGAGGGCGACGACGGGGAGGAGCGCGCTTGATCCTGGGCCACCCGGCGCTGCGCAAGCTGGCGCTCATGAAGCTGCGCGGCACCCTCCGGCGCCAGATGCGCCGCGCGAAGCGCCTGTCCGGCCTGCTGTTCATGGTGGTCGGCCTGCTCTTGACCGGCGCGTGGCTGTTCGCAGTGGTCCCGATGCGCGCGCGCGCGGGCGCCGGCCTCGAGCCCGACCTCCTGCGCAGCGCGGCACAGGCCTTCCTGATGTTCTTCGCGCTCATGAGCCTGGCCGGTGCGCTGTCCGTCAGGGGGCTGTACCTGCCGCAGCAGGAGATCGAGCGGATGTTCTCGATCCCGGTCTCGCGCGCTGACCTCGTGCGTTACCGCATGCAGGTCGATTTCGCCCGCACCCTCCTGGGAGCCGTGATCTTCGGGTTCCTGGCCATGGGGAGGATGCCGAACGCGCTGCACGGCTTCTGCGGCGCGTTCCTCTCGATCGTGACCCTGGCCGTCGTCCGGCAGTTCGGCTCGCTCCTGCTGGGTGACGTGAGCGGGCGCATCGGCCGGCTGCTGCGTGGCCGCAGGCTGTTCGGCACGCGCGTCGTGCTGGGCCTCATGGCCTGGGCCGCGATCATGCTCCTGATCTTCGGCGAGGACCTGCTGGCCAGGCTGCCGGGTGGCGGGGCCGGGGACTGGTGGCGACAGATCGCGCTGCATCCCTTCACCCAGAAGATCCTCATGCCCACGCGGCCCTGGGCCGAGATGATGACCGCGACCTCGGCGCGGGCCTTCCTGGAGTGGACCGGCCTGTGCGTCCTCCTGTGGATCGGGCTCTACGAGCTGACCGCGCGCCTGCCGGTCGACTTCCGCGCGCAGTCGCTCGCCACTTCCGAGGAGGTCGCCCAGCGGCTGCGCTCGCTCAGGCGCGGCGGACCTTTCAGCGGCGGGAGGGTGTCCCAGGCCGCCGCGGGACGTCGGATCCCGTGGATCTTCGGGCGCGGCCCGTTCGGCGCGGTGGCGTGGATCAAGACCGCCTCGATCCTGCGCAAGGCGCGCGGCACGCTGGCGATGTCGATCTTCGTGCTGGGGATCGTCACCTTCGGGATCAGCGTCGCGCTCCAGGGCGAGCAGGAGGTCGCGGCCAGCGTGGGTCCGGCGTTGATCGCGGCCGTGGGGATGGTGTACCTCGGCGGCGGGATGCGCTTCGACTTCCGCTCCGACCTGGATCGCATGGAGCAGATCAAGGCCTGGCCGCTCGGGCCCTCGCGCCTGTTCCTGGCGACGGTCATGCCGGAGGTGCTGCTGATCACGCTGCTGGTGGCGGCTGCGATCCTGATCCGGGCCGCGGTCCTGGAGAGCTTCCCCTTCGTCCTGGCCATCACGCTCGGCGTGCTGCCGTTCGTGGCGCTGGCCTGGGTAGCGCTCGACAACGCCGTGTTCCTGTTCGCTCCGGTGCGCTTCGTGCCGGGCCAGGAGGGGACGCTGCACCACACCGGCCGCACGATGGTGCTGCTCCTCCTGCGCCTCCTGCTGTTCCTCCTCACCGCGGCCCTGGCCGGCGGCGCCGGCGCGGGCATGTGGTTCCTCGGCCGAGACGTGCTGGAGACGGGAGAGGGCGCGCGGATCGCGCTGGCGGTGTGCGGCGGTCTGGCCGTCCTGCTGAACGTCGACGCCGCCCTCGTCCATCTGGGCGGCCGGCTGCTCGGCCGCTTCGACGTGGCGCGGGATCGAGCGTAGACGCGGACCCGCCGGTACGGGGGGACGCGCGTCCGGCCTGGGCCTGGAGAGAGCCTACTGCCGTCGCGCGGCGAGCGCGGCGGCGAGGTGCGGTCCCAGCCGCTCGTGCGTGGCGCGGTTGGCCCAGCCGACGAATCCGACCGCCGTGCGCGCGTCCAGCGGGAAGTCGAGCTGCGAACCGTCGGGGGCGGTGACGATGCAACCGGTCTCGCGCGCGACCAGGATCGCGCCGGCGCAGTCGTAGGGCTTGGAGGTCGTGCAGGCAGCAGGGACGCGCTCGAGCAGGGCCGCGCGCAGGTCGGCCACGAGGCGGTACGTGCCCAGGGCGAGCAGCGCGAGCTGGCCCGCGTTGCAGATGTACTGGTCGTCGAAGCAGTGCTCCACCCGCGCCCGCTCCTCGCGCTCCAGGCGCGCGAAGAACTCGGCCGCAACGGCGGCCAGCGCCGGCCGCATGGCGGCGTCGAAGCAGAAGAACGGGAAGTAGCCGTGGTCGGCGCGGTCGTCGCCGTCGGCGACGAGGGGCCGGGCGCGCACGAGCCGGCCCCGTTCGAGATCGCGCTCCTCCATGCTCGCGCCGCCGCCCGCCCGGGCCTGCAGCACGCGGTAACGCGCCGCGCGCGAGTCGGGGATCTCGGCCAGCAGGCCGTAGGTCACGTCCGATAGCCGCGGCTGGTCGGGGCCCGGCGGACAGAGCGCCAGCGCGGTCCAGGCCGGCCGCAGGTCGGCCATCAGGTTGCGCGTCCCATCGACCGGATCGACGACGATGCGCGGGCCGCCGTGGTCGAAGCCGGCCAGCGCGATCGGCGCGCCGTGCGCTGCATCGGGATCGGGGCCGAGGTGGCGCCAGCCGCTCTCCTCGCTCAGGAGCGAGAGCGGTGAGCGCCGCGCGCGCTGCTCGAGCCAGCGCGTGACGACCGCCTCGGTGGGGAGATCGAGCCCGAAGGACACGTCGCCTGCGCCCTCGGCGACCGGCCGGTCGACCTCGTGCAGCGCGCCGCGATCCATCGCAGAGCGCATGGCCGCACGAGCGCAGGCGCGGATCTCGTCGCACAGCCCGCGCAGGCGCTCCTCCCAGGCGTCGAGCGCGGCCTGCATCAGACCCGCTGGCGCTCGGCGAAGCCCTCGTCGATGTGGTGCCAGCCGGAGATCCCCTTCTCGCCGCGGCGCCAGCACCAGAACACGAGCCGTCCCTCGCGTACGCCGTAGAAGTCGACCAGCGCCGGCCGGGCGCGCTTCAAGTGGCCCCCGAGCTCGGCGATCGACCTGGTGCAGATCTCGAACTCCCGCTCGATCTGCTTCATCTGCCCCAGGTGGTGCTCGAGCTCGCCGCGGTCGGGATTGTCCGCCTCCCGCAGGCCCGAGCCCCAGATCATCTCGAGCGCGTCGAGACGGAGCTTGACCTCCTTCATCCGCGCGCGCAGGCGGTCCATCTCGCACAGGACCTCCTCCACGCGCGGCAGGAGCCGGTCGGCCTGATGCAGCTCGAAGACGCGCGGTCCGGGCATGGTCGGATTGGACCATCGACAGCATGCCTGCGGCAAGGGCGCCGCGAGCAGGGTGGCGATCGACCCGTGGGTTGATGAGGGCGCGCTCCAGCCTAGACTATCCGCCCCCCTGCATCCCCGAGGCCCGTTCCCGCCCGTCGAGCGAGCATCGAACCATGAGTGAAGTCCACGACGTCGTCATCATCGGCTCCGGCCCGGCCGGCTACACGGCCGCGCTCTACACGGCGCGCGCGAACCTGAAGCCGATCCTGCTCCAGGGCATGCAGCCGGGCGGGCAGCTCACGATCACGACCGACGTCGAGAACTACCCCGGCTACCCCGAGGGCGTGATGGGGCCCCGGATGATGGAGGATTTCAGGGCCCAGGCGGAGCGCTTCGGAACCGACATCCGCTTCGAGGAGGTCAGCGCGGTCGATCTCGCGCGGCGCCCCTTCACGGTCACGACCGACTCCCAGAGCCTCCAGACCAGGGCGCTCATCGTCTGCACCGGGGCGAGCGCCATGCTGCTCGGGCTCGAGAGCGAGACGCGCCTCATGGGCCACGGCGTATCGGCCTGCGCCACGTGCGACGGCGCCTTCTTCAAGCAGAAGGATGTGCTCGTCGTCGGCGGCGGCGACACCGCCATGGAGGAAGCGAGCTTCCTGACGCGCTTCGCCTCGAAGGTGACCATCGTCCACCGCCGTGAGGGCTTTCGGGCCTCGCAGATCATGCTCGAGCGCGCCCGCAAGCACGAGAAGATCGACTGGGCGATCAACAAGATCGTGGTGGACATCCAGGCCGGCGACGACGGCAAGGTGCGCGCCGCCACGCTCGAGGACACACGCAGCGGGGAGCGGGCCGAAGTGCCGTGCTCGGGCGTGTTCATCGCCATCGGTCACCGGCCCAACAGTGACCTGTTCCGGGGTACGCTCGACATGAACGAGGTGGGCTACCTCCGGGTCCACGACGGCACGCACACCTCGGCCGAGGGCGTCTTCGCCGCCGGCGACGTCGCGGACAGCGTCTACCGCCAGGCCGTGACCGCGGCCGGCACCGGCTGCATGGCCGCCATCGACGCCGAGCGCTGGCTGGAGCGCCAGGACGGTTGACCCTGCTGGCCCGGCGCGGCGGGCCCGCCGGCGGTCAGAGCACGTTGGCCATCGGATTCCAGAGCGTGCGCTTGATGATCACCTGGTTGGGGTTGATCACGAGCAGCATGTCCTTCGTGCGGCGGTCGTAGTTGAGCTGCAGCCCGATCTTGTAGGGCGATCCGGGCGGGTTCGAGCCGCTGCCCTGGCCGCCGGGGTTGCGCCGGCCCGGCGCGAGCACGCCGAGGTCCGAGCAGACCAGCGCGCCGTTGACGAGCAGTTGCCCCTTCATGCGGTCGTTGCGGTGCACGATGCCGAAGATCGCGTTGTTGGTGTACAGCAACCCGTCGATCTCCATCGGCGTGTCCCATTCGTGATGGTTCTCGAAGTACTCGATCGCCAGCTTCTGCATGTCGTCGGCCAGCCACTCGCCCTTGGGCGTGAGCTGCGAGACGACGGCCAGCGGCGCGCCCGTGTCGGGGTCGTAGAGCGCCGGATTCGAGGGATCGTTCGGGTCCCAGATGCTGATCATGGATGGATCCCACGCCAGCGGGACCTCCTCGTCGCCGTGCCACGTGCCCGTCGGCGCGTCGAAGTAGATGTCACCCAGGTTGTAGACCGGGATCTCGTCGCCCGGTCCGAAGTTGTAGTAGCGCGGCACGTAGCCCGGCACGTAGCCGGGGTTGTCCACCGTCCATGTCGACGGGTCGCCGGTGTCCTCGCCCGGCCCCGGGAGCAACGGCTGGGTCCTGGCCCACTCGCCGCGGTTGAAGAGGGAGAGCTCGGACAGAGCGAAGTTCCAGTCGCCGCTCGCGTCTCCCGTGACGATCTCCATCGGACCGGGGTTCGTGTAGGTCGCGGGCTTCAGGTAGTCCCCGAGCAGCATGTTTCCGCCGGCCGCGAGGCCCAGCGCGTTCTTGGTGCCGTCCGCGGCGATGCCGAAGGTGCGGGGTCCGGTCGGGTTTCCAGGCAGATCGCCCTCGAGGTAGGCCTTGCCGTCCAGGTACTCCAGGTCCGTCGGGATGTAGATGTTGCCGCTGGCTATGATCGTGCCTTCGCCCACGACGTAGCCGTTGATGACGACGTCGCCGTCGATCGCCACCGTTCCGTCGATCACGACCGGGTCGTCGGCGGTGCCCGTCAGGATCACGTTGCCGGTGGTGTTGTGCCCCAGGCGCGACTGGTTGCCCACCATCAGCGCGGCGGCGTACTCCTGCGTCGTGTCGATGATGAAGTCGTGGGCGCTGACGTTGATGGTGCCCGCGATGATCGCTCCCTCGGCCAGCAGCGAGGCGGCGTAGAACTCGAACGGGTCGACGGTGCGGTTTCCGGCTCCGGTCTGGTCCGGCAGGCCGGTCTCCGGGTCGATGCCGCCGTCGTCCGGGAAGGGCGGCGGGAACTCGATCGGCAGGTTGCCGTCGGGCATTTCGCCGTAGTTCTGCGGGTAGTCGAGGTACAGGTTTTCGCCCGGCAACGGCGGCTCGCCGGCCGGATCGAGGTCGGCCACCGTCATTTCGCCCCAGTCGTCCTCCAGCAGGTGTCCGTTGCCGTCGAACGCGAACGACTTGAGGGTCAGGCCCGGCCAGTCGTCGATGGGCACGCCGTCCTGATCGGTGGCCGATCCACGCACGTACACCGTTCCCGCGACGAACGAGTCGGCGTCCCAGTCCGTGATCTCGGGGCGCCCGTCCCAGTTGTCGCGCAGCATCATGCTCTCGAGCGAGCCGACCTTGATCCGAGCGAACGACCCGTACAGCTCCGGGTCGGCGTTGTAGTAACGCTCGGTCGTATCGACCACGGTGTGACAGAACACGCAGTTCACGTTGTTCGCCAGCAGGCCGTACTCGAAGCCCGCGAAGTCCACCGGCTCGATCGTGTAGACGAGCTGGATGGCGCGATTGAGCACCGGGTTGACGATGCCCTGGCCGCGGTTCGTGCTGGCCGAGACGGTCACGTACAGGCGCGTCGCGAGATCATCGTCGCGCCGCACCACGCGCAGCGCGTCGACGTTGACGTCGTCGAACTCGGCGTTGCCCTCGCTCGCTCCGGGAATGTCGACCTCACCCAGCAGGTCGACTCCCTCGTCCGCCGCGGGCGCGCCCCCGGGACCGCTGTCCTGGATTCCAGCGGCGGTCAGGAAGAAGCGGAAGGAGGTGATCGTCCCGGCCGCCCCCCCCTGCGACTCGAGGTAATCGGACCACAGGTGCTCCGTCGCCAGGATCCCCACGCTCTCGACCGCGCTCGTCAGGCGGTACTCGTCGTTCTGGAAGTTCACGACCTTGGCTCCGCTCAGGTTGGCCGTGAGCATGGAGAGCCCCAGCGCGGCTACCAGCGAAACCACGATCAACGCCGGTATGAGCGCCATCCCCCGCACGGCGCCCGGTCCTCGCGCCTGTCGCGCATGGATCGCCTTTCCCATCACCAGTCTCCCTTCCTCCGCTCCTTCAGATTCGCCGCGGCGCGGCCTGTCCCCGTCAGCGGACGCGGCTTTGGAGGAAGCTCCCCCGGCTGCGTCCCCAGCTCTTCATTCGTCAGTTCAAGGCGACGTTCCGCAGGAAGATCATCGATTCGACCCGCCGCACGATCGGGATGTTCGCCACCGTGCGGCCGATCACGAACAGGCGGACGTGCAGTCGTCGCGCTTGCTTGTCCCACAGGAAGATCGGATCGTCGAACCCGTCCCCGTCGAGATCGCCGCCCCAGTTGCACTGCTCCTGGATGATGTTGCGCGGCCCGAGTCCCAGGAGGAAGGGGTCCGCGCCGGGCTCGGCGGTGTTCCAGATGCGCCGCCGGATCTGGCCCACGTCGAACAGGTCGAGCTCGTCGCCGTCGTTGTTGAGGTCTTCCCCGCAGGCCGCCTCGGAGACCGAGAGCGAGCGTTCGAACACGAGCGCGGCCCAGCCGTCGAGCGTGCCCACCCCGCCGATCTCGGCGCCCCACATCAGGTCGTCGCCGTTCAGGTAGTTCGGCGGCGTCGAGCCGGTGGGATCCACCGGCGACCGATACGAGAAGCCGGTGCCGTCGCCCCGGAAGAACAGCGGGCCCATCGGCTCCATGGCCACGCCGTCCCACAGCATCGGGGGCGGGTCGTCCTGGAGCTCGATCGGCTCGGCCAGCGCGGCCCAGATCAGCTCGCTGCCCCGCGGGTGCGCGCCGGTATCCGTGCACTGCTGGCCCCGGGTCAGGCCGACGAAGGAGATCAGGCCCGCCCCGAGCGAGCTGTACGAGACGCGCTCCTCGCTGGCGGAGCCGCGCCCCAAGAGCAGCAGGCCCTGGTCGGGGAAGCCGAGCGTCGAGTCGACCTCGATCGCGCCGGCCTCGTCCGGCGCCAGGTCCGCCGCCAGCGCCGCGATCGGGTTCGCGCCGCGCGCGTCGGCCAGCTCGCCCTCGATCGTGCGCAGCATCTGCTGCGCCTTCATCTCCGCCACCGAGATCCCCAGCGTCGACTGCGCGAGCTGGCTGTCGCGTTGCACGAGACCGAAGATCGATAGCATCACGACGACGAGGATGGCGGAGGCGATGACCACCTCGGTCAGCGTGAAGCCGCGCCGCCGTGACGTCCCGGCCAGGCCGCATCCCGTCCTGATGGTCTCCATGCGCGGCTCTCCGGTTCAGTAGCCGATGACGTAGAAGGGGTGCGCGATGCGCACGTCACCCGAGATCCCGGTCCACCGGGCGCGCACGATGATCGGGAGGATGCGCGCGTTCGCCGTCACGTCCTCGTCGTCGGCCGTTCCGTCGCCATCGAGGTCGCGCGGCATGCCGATCTCCAGACCGAGATCCTCGTCGCTGGCGGTCTCATCGACGACCACCTCGATCGTCCCGACCGTCTCCTGTTCCCAGGCCGGATCCAGGCTCGGGATCGCGAAGGTGTCGCCGATCGCGCCGCCAGGCGTCAAGGCCGCCACGACGTCCTGCGACCAGCTCTCCGGGCTCGTGCGCAGAACTTGGTCCGCGAAGGAGTGGACCTGCTCGGACATCATGCGGATCGCGTTCTGCGCGACGGCCCGCTCGCGGTTCTGGCGGCGCAGGTTGTGCGTGCGCAAGGTCGACGAGCTCATGGCGAGCAGCGCGACCATCAACACGGTCATCGCCAGCGCGACCTCCATCATGGTGAAGCCGCGGCACGAGGCTCTCCGCCCCCTCCCGCCCCCGTCGCTCGCACGGTCCCCTCGCATGCCTTCCCCCAGGCCAGTCCCGACGTCCGGGATGTCCGTCGGCGCGCGCGCCCTTGCGCCTGAAAGGAATTCGCATTTATGGCGTTCGGTGGGCCGGGGGCTTTGCCCGCCGCCCGGGGGCGGACAGAATGGACCCATGACCGCGCCGATCCGCAGCCGGGAGGGACAGCACGTCGTCGTCACGGGGGCCGGGACCGGCATCGGCCGCCAGATCGCCCTGCGCCTGGCGTCGGAGGGCGCCGACCTCGGGCTCGTCGCGCGGGAGCGCGGCCGCCTGGAGCGCACGGCGGCCGAGGCGCGCGAGGTCTCCGGCGTCGCCGTGCACGTGCGAGCGTGCGACATCCGCGACCGGACCGCGGTCGAGCAGGCCTTCGACGAGGTGGTCGCGGCCAACGGACCGCTCTCCGCCCTGGTGGCCAACAGCGGCATCGGGGGTCCGAATACGCCTGGGGACGGCGACCGCTTCGACGACCTGGTCGCCACGAACCTGGTCGGCTCCTACCACTGCCTGCGCGCGGCCGAGTCGCGGCTGGCGCCCGGGCCCGGGCCGCGCCACCTGGTCGCGATCGCCTCGATCCTCGCTCGCATCGGTGTGGCCGGCTACACCGGCTACTGCGCCTCGAAGGCCGGCCTGCTCGGCCTCGTGCGCGCGCTCGCGATCGAGCTCGCGCCGCGCGACGTCCAGGTCAACTCGGTCTGCCCTGGCTGGGTCGACACGGACATGGCGCGCGAGGGGATCGAGGCCATGGCGCGGGACATGTCCGTCTCGCCGGAGGAGGCGCGCGCGATCGCCATGCGAGAGGTGCCGCTCGGCCGCATGAGCGCGCCCGCGGACGTGGCCGGCCTGGTCTCCTGGCTGCTCTCGCCCGATGCCCGCGGCGTGACCGGGCAGGCGATCGACATGAACGGCGGGGCGTTCATGCTCTGATGCGCATCGCTCTCGTCGCCCACGGTTTCCCGCCCGACGAGACCACGGGCGTCGAGTGCCACACGGCGCGGCTGGCCGCCGCCCTGGCGCGGGCCGGGCACGCGGTCGAGGTGTTCACGCGCTGCTCGGACCCCCGGCGCCCGCACCTGTCGCAGCGGCGCGAGCTGCGCGACGGCTTCGGGCTGACCCGGCTGGCGCTCAACGAGGATCCGCGCAGCGAGCGCGAGCGCCGCGAGCCTCCGGGCGCGGCGGCCGCCTTCGGCCGCTTCCTCGAGCGCGAACGTCCCGAAGTGGTGCACTTCCAGCACCTGATCCGGCTCGGCCCGGCGCTGGTCGACGAGGCGCGCCGTCGCGGACTGCCGACGGTGTACACGGCGCACGACCCGTACCCGGTCTGCTCGGACTACCTCCTGCTGGCCCCCGACCTGCGGCCGCTCGCGCCCGACGACCTCGAGGCCCAGGCGCGCTGCGAGCTGGCGCGCGCCTTCCTGGCCGGGCGCGGGGTGTGCGCGGAGCTCGTGCTGCGCGGGGAGCTGCGCGACGCCGACGCCGCGCGCCTGGGGGCCATCCTCGACGGCGCCGCGGACGCGGAGCTGGGGCCCGTGCGCGAGCGCATCGCCGCCGAGCGCGACGAGAAGCTCGCCGCCCTTCGCCGGGTCGACGTCTTCCTCGCGCCGACGCGCGGATTGGCGCGCACCCTGGAGGAGGGCGGGCTGGGACGGGAGGTCGAGCTCATGGCCTGCGGCATCGAGGTCGCGCTCTTCGCCGCCGCGCCCGCCCCGGGCACGCGCGCGTCCGGCCCGCTGCGCTTCGGTTTCCTGGGCGGAATCCAGGCCCACAAGGGCGCGCACGTCCTGCTCGAGGCCTTCGCGCGGCGCAGGGCGGATGCGACGCTCTCGATCCGCGGCGGCCCCACCAGGGGCGGCTACGTCGACTTCGTGCGCGCGCGGGCGCGCGAGGTGGGGGCCGACTTCGAGGGCGCCTGCGCCCCCGAGCGCGTGCCCGCGTACCTGGCCTCGATCGACGTCCTGGTCGTACCGTCGATCTGGCCCGAGAACGCGCCCTTCGTGGTGCGCGAGGCCTTCGCCGCGGGCCGGCCGGTGCTCGCGAGCGACGTCGGGGCGATGCGCGAGAGCGTGCGAGACGGGGTCGACGGCCTGCTCGTGGCGCCCGGCGACGCGCCGGCGCTGAGCGCCGCGCTGGACCGTCTGGCGCGCGAGCGCGGGCTCGTGGCGCGTCTGGCGGCCGGGATCGAGCCGGTGCGCACGATCGACGACGAAACGTCGCAGCTCACGCAGCGCTACGCGGCCCTCGCGGCGGCGCGCAGCGGGACGCGCGCCGGGCGCGAGGCCGACCTGCCCGCCCACCTGGTCGCGTTCCGGGCGCGGATCGAGGCGCTCGATGCCCTGCCGCAACGCGACCTCGTCCGGCGCGCGGCGGAAGGCGTCGCGCGACTGGAGGCCGTGCTGGGGGGCCGACCTGCCGCTGGCGGCTCGGGCGGGCTGCTGGGAGCCGCGCTCGAGGGCGGCGAACGGCTGCGCGAGCGGCTGGAGGACCTCGAGCGCGCCGGGGAGTGGCGCTCGGGCGACGCCGCGCACGACCGGCAGGCGCTCGCGGCCCTGCGCGCCGAGATCGAGTGGCGGCGCGGCCTGCTCGACGAGCGCGGGCGGCGCCTGGAGTGGCTCCAGGGGCTGCTCGCGGAGCGCGACGCGCGCCTGGCCGCCGGCGAGAGCGAGCTGAGCGAGTCGCGCGCGGCCGGCCGCAGCCTCGCGGCGGAGGCGGACTGGCAGCGCGAGACGCTCGCGGCGCTGCGGGCCGAGCTCGAGTGGGTGCGCGAGCCAGAGGCGACCGAGCGCGAGCGGGCCGAATGGCTGGACGGCGAACGCGCCGAGCGCGAGCGCGCTCTCGAGCACGAGCGGGCCGAGCGCGAGAGCGCGCGGGAGGAAGTCGAACGCCTGCGGAGCGAGCTCGGGCGCGCCCGCTCCGACGCCGAGCGCCGGCTGGACGAGTACCGGCGCACGCTGGCCGCGTACGATCGCGCGCGCCACGAGAACGAGAGGCTGGCGCGGCACGAGACTTGGCTGCGCGGCGAGCTGGCCGCCCTGGCTTCTGCGCTCGCCGGCGAGGCGCGCGAGAGGCCGGCGCCCGACCGGTCCGGAGCCATGATCTCCGCCGCCCTGGGCGAGATCCGCGCCTTGCGCGAGGAGCTGCGCTGGCGCGCGGCGGAGATGCGCGGCGGCGCGCACGAGGCGCGCGCATTGGGCGCGCGGCTGTTCGGCGGGAAGCTGCGCGATCGGGCCCGCCGCTGGGAGGAGGAGTCGTGAGGCCCCCCGTCTCGGCGGTGCTCCCGTGCCTCGACGACCGGGAGCTCCTGGCGGCGAACCTGCCCGTCCTCCTGGACCAGCTCGACGCCGAGCGCGGCGACGAGGCGATCGTCGTGGACGACGTCGGCGACGGCGCGCTGGCGGATTGGGTGGAACGCGAGCACCCGCGCGCGCGCGCCGTCGCGCGGGACGCGAACGGAGGATTCGCCGCGGCCTTGACCACGGGCGTCGAGAGCGCGCGCAACGAGCTGGTGCTGTCACTCAACCCCGACGTGCGCGTGCGGGCCGGCTTCCTGGCGCCGCTGGTCGCGCACATGGCGGACGAGTCGGTGTTCGCCGCCGCGCCGCTCGTGCTGCTGGACGGCGAGGCCCCGGCCGCCGAGTCGCTCTCGCACCTGGTGCTCGAGGACGGCATGCCCGTGGTCCGCCGCGCGCGCGACCCGCGCGAAGGGGCGGGCAGCGCGGCGCAGAGGGTCGCGTTCGCGCTCGGTGGCGCCTGTCTGCTGCGTCGCCGGGAGCTGCTCGAGCTCGGCTTCGACCCCGTCTTCGAGCCCTTCTACTGGGAGGACGTCGACCTGTGCTGGCGCGCCTGGCGCGCCGGCCGGCGCGTCCTGGTCGAGCCGGCCTCGGTGGTCGAGCACCATCACCGCGGCACGATCGGCCGGCGCGTTCCCGAGCGTCTCGTGCGCGCCGCGATAGAGAAGAACCGCCTGCTGTTCGCCTGGAAGCACCTCGACTCGGCGGCGGACATCGAGCGGCACCTGGCCGCGCTCGGCGCACGGCTGGTCGAGCACGCCGCGGCCGAGGAGCGCGAGGAGCTGGTCAGGATCGTGCTGGCCCTCGAGCAGCTCGAGCAGGTCGCCGCCGCGCGCGCCGCCCTGCCGGCGCCGCGCCTGCGCTTCGATGAGATCCAGCGCGCGCTCGAAGAGCCGGACACCGGCGGCCCCTGACGCGCCTCACGCCCGGCGCGCGGGACCCGCGAGCGTTGCCGGGCGCCGCGCGGACGACAGACAGCGCTCGAGGCGCTCGAGGTGCAGTGCGGGGGAGAAGTGCCGCGCCAGGCGCGCGCGACCGGCATGTCCCAGGCGTCGGGCGAGGGAGGGGGAGTCGAGCAACCGGACGATCGCTCGCGCCAGCGCCTCGCTGTCGGCGCGGGGCGCCGTGAGGCCGGTATGTCCGGGCACGAGCCACTCGCGCACGCCGCCGACATCGAAGGCCACGGCCGGCTTGCCGTGGGCCATGGCCTCGAGGCCGACCAGGCCGAAGGGCTCGTCCCACACGGAGGGCAGCACGAGCGCGCGGCTGTGCGCGTAGAGCGTCTCGATCGCGCCGGGCTCGAGCCAGCCCGCGAAGTGCACGGCCGGCGCGAGGCCCTCGTCGCGCGCCTTGCGCTCGAGCCACTCGCGCGCCGGCCCATCACCGGCGACGACGGCCTTGAAGCGCCGGCCGTCGATCCGGCCCAGGGCGGCCAGCAGGTGGTCGACGCCCTTGTCGGGCAGCGCGAGTCGCGCCGGCGTGAACAGCAGCGGCCGCCCGTCCGCCTCGACGAACGCGCGCGTCTGGCCGGGCAAGGGACCGGACGGGATCGCGGCCGTGGCCGAGAGCGTGAAGTAGGGCAGCACGTCGATCGCCCCGGCCGCGAAGCCCGCCGCCAGGAGCTCGCCGCGCATGTAGGCCGAGCTGACGATCAGGCGCGCCGCGCGGCGGTGCAGGTCGATGTCGCGCAGGCGCTGCCGGAGCCTCCGCAGCGCGAAACGCACGGACGGCAGGCGCCCGCGCGTGCGGTAGCCCGCGCAGCCTCCGCCCAGGAAGTAGCGCGTGATGCAGCCGCCGCCGAGGGGCGTCGTGCACGGACCTCCGCCGGCGTGCAACTTGTTCAGGCCGGGACAGAACAGGGTGTGGTCCTGCACGAAGCGCACGACCGGCGCCTGGTCCAGCAGCAGCTCGAGTGCGTCGGGATTGGGGCAGTTGAGCAGCAGGATCACGTCCGGCTCGAAGGCGCGCAGCGCCGCGCGCAGCCGCTCGCGGGCGGCCCGGTCCAGGCCGTGCTGGCCGAGCTCCGGCAGGACGACGCGCTCGGCCGGGGCCTCCTGCCGCCCCCCCGCGCACAGGACGACGAGCTCGTGCCCGCGCGCCGCGAGTCCGCGCACCGCGGCGCCGGCGTAGCGCTCGCTGCCGCCGATCAGGTCCCAGCGCGCGATTCCGACCAGCAGCCGCAAGGATCCCCTGGCGGACTACGAGCCGATCGAGAGCAGGAACTCGCCGTTGACGCGCGTCTTCTTCATCTTCTGGACGAGCATCTCCATGGCCTCGACCGGATCGAGCTCGTTCAGGACCTTGCGCAACATCCACACGCGGCGGATCTCCTCCTGGTTGAAGAGCAGCTCCTCCTTGCGCGTGCCCGAGCGGTTGATGTCGATGGCAGGGAAGATGCGGCGATCCGACAGCCGGCGCTCGAGCACGAGCTCCATGTTGCCGGTGCCCTTGAACTCCTCGAAGATCACCTCGTCCATCTTCGAGCCGGTCTCGATCAGGGCCGTGCCGAGGATCGTCAGCGAGCCGCCGTGCTCGAGCTTGCGCGCCGCGCCGAAGAAGCGCTTGGGGAACTGCAGGGCCGTGGCCTCGATGCCGCCCGACAGCAGCTTGCCGTTGCTCGGCGCCTCGACGTTGCAGGCGCGCGCCAGGCGCGTGATCGAGTCGAGCAGGATGACCACGTCCTCGCCGGCCTCGACCATCGAGCGCGCCTTCTTGATGACCATGTCGGCCACGGCGATGTGTCGCCAGGCGGGCTCGTCGAAGGTCGAGCTGATGACCTCGTGGCGGGTCCCGGGCACGCTGCGCTCGAAGTCGGTCACCTCCTCGGGCCGCTCGTCGACCAGCAGCACGATCAGGTGGGCCTCCGGCGCGTTCGTGACGATCGACTTGGCCAGCATCTGCAGCAGCACCGTCTTGCCGGTGCGCGGGGGGGCGACGATCAGCCCGCGCTGGCCCTTCCCGATCGGCGTGATCAGGTCGACGATGCGCATCTCCAGCGGGTTCTCCTCGGTCCCCTCGAGGATGATGCGCTGCTCGGGGTAGATCGGGACCAGCTCCTTGAACGTCGTCCGTCCGACGACCTCGTGCGGAGCGCCGCCGTCGAGCACTTCGATCGAGCGCAGGGCGAACAGCTTCTCGCCCTCGCGCGCAGGGCGCAGCTCTCCGCGCACGGTCATGCCGGCGCGCAAAGTGTGTGCGGCGACCAGCGAGGGCGGCACGAACACGTCCTCCAGGCTCGGCATGTAGTCGTTGCCGGGGAAGCGCAGGAAGGCGTGTCCCTCCGGCACGACGTCGAGCAGACCCTCCGCGACGACCGGCACGTGCGACTGCAGGCGCGCCTTCGTGATGTTGCGCAGCACGTCGGTGCGGTTGCGCCCCGCATCCGGCACCTTCTCCTGGCCGGCGACCTCGAGCAGCTCGGCCAGGTTCAGGGCCTGCAGGTCCTTCAACTCGACCGGCTTGGGCTTCGTCTTGCGCGTCGGCTTGGGGAGCGACTCCACGAGCTCACGCAGGGCCTCTTCGTCCAGGTCCGCCGGCAGCGCGCCGTAGTCGATGCGCACGTACTCGGTTTCGAACACCTGCCTGTGCTGCGGTCCGCCGCCGCCGCCGCCGCCGCCGCCGCCGCCGCCGCCGCCGCCGCCGCCCTTGTTCTTGCGGTAGAAGGGCTTCTTCTGCTTCGGATAGGGACGCTTCATCTGGACTGTCGCCATGGCTTGGGGGGGCTCGTCGTCCGCGTGAGGGGGGAGAGAGCGAGCAAGAATTGCTCGCGAACGGGCGCCAACGCCGCCAGGCGTTGGGCCAAACGGCATCTGAGCGGCTGTATCATCGATTTCTGCTCAGCCTCTCAGTCGAGGCCTTCCGCCGCGAGCACCCGGCGCACGGCGGACTCGAGCTCGGACAGGCTGCCGTCGTTGTCGATCACGTAGCGGGCGCGCGCCCGCTTCTGGACTGGAGGGACCTGGGCGACCTCCCGGCGAGCGACCTCTCCGGGCCGCCACTTGCGCGTCGCGACCGCGCGGCGCTCGCGCTCCGCGGCGCCGGCCGCCACGAAGACCAGGAAATCGCACGATGAGGCCAGGCCGTGCTCGTGGTCGTTCTCGAGCAGCAGGGGCACGTCGAGGACCACGGGCGCGCGCCCGGCGGCGCGGGCCTCGGCCAAGCCAGCCACTATCCTTTCACGAACGAGCGGATGGATCCAGCTTTCGAGCAGTCTCTTCGCCTCGGGGTCCCCGAACACGAGCTCGGCCAGGGCCTCGCGGTCCGCTCGCCCGCCGCGGTCGAGCACCCCCCGGCCGAAGGCCGCCCGCAGCCGGGCCAGCACCGGCGCGGAATCCAGGGCCTCCTGCGCCAGCTCGTCGGCGTCGAGCACCACCCCCCGCGCTCCGGCCAGGAGCCGCGCCACGGCCGACTTGCCCGAGGCGATGCCTCCGAGCACGCCGATCACGACGGTCCCGTCCCGCGCTAAAGCACTCATTCCGGATGACCCGCGGAGCGCGTGCGGGTAGGGCTCGCAGCGCACCTTCCGCAGGGCCGCGCTTCCGCTCTTGTGCCCTTGGTGGACCCAGGTTACGACGGCCGACCGGCCGGTCAAGGCGCGCGAATTCCCTTGCCGCGCGCGGGCCGCTTCGGTTATCACCTCTGCCCCCTGGGGTCCGCCAGGACTCCCCCGATCCCCACCCGTCCCGCCCGATACCGGGAAGCTGACGATCGGCCGGCCGCGCCGCGCGCCGATCGAGATAGAGGTCCCCACCATGATCGATCGTTCTCGTCGAGGTGCCGCCCGGGTCAACATCGTCTGGATGGTGGCCGTGATCGTGGCCTTCTTCGTGGCCGTGGGCTTCGTGTTCATCGCGTCCGACGAGGCTTCGAAGGCCACCGAGGCCAAGGAAGCGGCGCTGCTGGAGAAGGGCGAGGCGCTGAAGACCGCGCAGGAACTGCGCGAGACGAACCGTCAGCTCTCCCAGGTGCTCGGCTACTACGACCGCGAGGTCGCGACCGCGCGCGCCGACGCGGCCCAGGCCAACGCCGGGCTCGATCTCTTGAAGTCGACCTTCGCGGACGTCAACCAGTCCGTCGCCAACTTCGAGGACGCCGTCGGGCGCATCATCCCGGCCTACAATGGCAAGGTGCGCGACATCGCCGACCTGCGCCAGCAGGTGGCCCAGCTCACGACCGACGTCCAGAACAAGGAGGCCGCGATCACGGCCCTGACGACCAGCAAGGACCGGCAGATCACCGACCTGCGCCAGCAGCTCAACGACGCCGAGCAGGCCGCTGCCGCGCGCCAGAACGAGCTGGAGACCGAGGTCGCCTCGGTGCGCTCGACCCTGGGCGACACCGAGTCGGAGCTCTCGCGGGTGACCGGCTCCAAGGAGGACGTCCAGCGCGGCTGGGACGACCGCGAGGTCGAGATGTCCACGCGCTTGCGGGAGATGGGCAACAAGCTCGCCTTCCTGCGCGAGCCCGAGAAGCCGGACGGCAAGCTCCTGGCCGTCTCGAAGAACCTCGATCTGGCCTGGATCAACCTGGGCAAGAACAACCGCCTGTTCGCCGGCATGACCTTCCGCGTGGTCGACGGAACGCCCGGCGACGACCGCGTCAAGGCCTGGGCCGAGGTGATCAACGTGGAGGCGGACATGGCCGAGGTCGTGCTGAGCGGCCAGACCGACAAGTTCGACCCGCCCACCCCGGGAGACCTGATCTACAACCCGGTCTACGACCCGAGCGGTGAGCGCCACGCGGTGCTGGTGGGGCGCTTCTCCGGGACCTACAACGAGAAGGAGCTGGCGGGCCTCCTGGCCGACATCCGCGTCATGGTGCAGAAGAGCCTGGACAAGACCACCGACTACCTGATCGTCGGTTCGGAGCTCTACTACGACGAGGACGGCGAGCCGCTCGAGGAGCCCGTGCAGCCGTCCGAGCTCGGCGTCTACAAGGAAGCCGAGGCGATGGGCGTGCAGATCGTGCCCCTGAAGCAGATCCGCGAGTACTTCCGCCGCGGGTAGGAACGCGCGCGGACCCGTCTCGAGGCGGGCCGCCGAGCAGGACGGGAACCGGGAGGAACCGGAAGGGGAGCGCCGGCGGGGGACCGGGCGGGGAGAATGGCCGGCGGCGGCCGGATGCCGGTCAGCGCGGGCTGAACGCCCGCGACCCAAGGGAAGGACTCGGCCCGCGCTGATCCTGTTGGCGGGGGAGGCGGACCCTCCCCCGCATCGGCCGCGACACGCGGCCTCCCCCTCCTCGCCGCCTGATG